>Ga0209172_10000093_pt1 | contig 260101 bp, 221 predicted proteins | sample LarsenN4metaG_FD_184113 | JGI IMG/M metagenome (GOLD analysis project Ga0209172, IMG submission 184113) | Hot spring sediment bacterial and archeal communities from British Columbia, Canada, to study Microbial Dark Matter (Phase II) - Larsen... ... | reverse complement strand
TGTTCCTCACCCGTTCGCCACTCAACAACCGTAGTTGTTCCGTTCGACTTGCATGTGTTAGGCACGCCGCCAGCGTTCATCCTGAGCCAGGATCAAACTCTCCGTTGAGTGTCTGTCCCTTTTGCTTCATCGTCGTGCTTCACAGCACACGATGTTTGTTTTGTTGCAAGGCTCTTTCTGTCTCACTATTCTGTTGTTAAAGTGCCACGACATTTCTGTCGCCACGTGCATTTACCAAATCCTAACAAGAATTGTACCACAAATATCCTGTCATTTACAGACAGAAATTCTGCTCACAGACATATTCTGGAGCAGCATTTTTGTGACTTCCCTTGTTAACTGGATAATTGGGGTTGTGGAACTTGGTGTCGTTCCACTTATCCGAAGTAGTTTTCACCACAAAGGTGATCGCACGAAGTAGAAGGCATTATACGATGAACTATAGGAGTGTCAAGCCCTTTATTGAGCGAATTTAAGGCGAAATTCGATCAACCGTGTGTCTAGACACTCCATGACGGCATAGCTCGCCCTGTTTTAGGCGTTGACTCGCACAATTGACAAGCCATCGTAGCCTTTGCTGCCAACGGTTTGAATCGCCGTCGCGGTGATCTTTCCCGATGCACGGTGCGATGCCAGTATGTCCATCGAACGGCGCACACCTTGTACGCGCTCATCGCTGGTGTGCGGATTGGCGACTTCGCCGCCGCGCACGACGTTATCGAGAATGATCAAGCTGCCCTGCCGCGCCAACTTGAGCGACCACTCGAAATAGGCGGGCATATTCTCTTTATCCGCGTCGATGAAGATGAGGTCGAACGGTGCGCGGGGGTCATTTGCCAGCGCGGGCAGCAAATCGAGCGCCGCGCCCAAGCGAATATCGACTTTTCCCCCGATTCCCGCACGATCCACGTTTGTACGCGCGACTTCGGCGTGCTTGGGGATCAGTTCAAGCGTGATGACGCTGCCATCGGCGGGAACGGCGCGCGCCAGCCAGATGGTGCTGTATCCGCCAAGTGTGCCAATCTCCAAAATCGACTTCGCGCTGATGCTTTGCGCGAGAATCGCCAGCAGTTGACCTTGATTCGGCGCGACTTGAATTTGCGGCAGTCCCGCTTGATCCGACGCGCTGATGGCCGCATCGAGCGCGGTGTCATGATCGACCAAAAGCGCGTTGAAATAATCGTCTACTGCCGTCCATTGGGCTTGTGACATGAATTCCCCCCCAAATTAGTGACCAACGCTAGTTTATTGTTGAGCAAGCTGCCGCGCGTGGCAATAACCACCCCGAACTGTTTTACGTTACACTAACGAAAATTGTGCGGTTTGGTCACCGCGCAAATTCTAGGCAACCCAATGGTGTCTACATGACGTTTCTTGTTCAACGGTTTATTGCCACGCCTACATGGTTGACGCGCCTCTTGACCCGCTTCTGGGACATTGCCGGATCGGTGGGGATACGCACGAAGGTTTTGGGGATCGTCGTCGGCGTGATTGTACTGCTTGGCGTATTCGTGACGATTCAGCTGAGGGCGGCGCTCTATCAAACATTGGAAGCGGAACTGTACACACAGGGACTTGACCTGATGCGCTTCGTCAGCGGGCGTTTAGAAACACTGCTTGCCGAAGGCGATGAAGCCGCGATTGGCGATTACCTGTTCGGGCTGCAAGAACATTATTCCGGCAACGGACATAACACGCTGATCGATTATGTGTTCATCGAGCGCATCGACGAAACGACGGGCGAGATCAGCGTGATCGCCAGCACCGTCCCGAATATCCCGCCGAACGTCCTCGCGCTGCCGGAAAACCCATCGCCGGACTTGGCACGCCATCTCACCACCGTAAACGGCGACGTGATCGACGTTGGGGCGCGGGTGGGGGATGATCAAACGATACTGCGCGTGGGTTTGGCAGAGGACAATATCGAACACGTCGTCAACATTGTGTTGATGCAAATTTTCACGCTTACGTTGGTCATGATTGTGGTCGGGTTTGGAGCGGCGTTCTTCTTGACGTGGATACTCACGCGCCCGATTTACAGCCTTGTGCAAGCGACGAAAGCCGTCGCGCAGGGGGATTTTTCCCAGCAAGTGCCGCGTTGGGCAAATGACGAGATTGGCGCGCTGTCCGAATCGTTTAATGCGATGACGCGCTCGCTTGCGCGGGCGGAACAGGAACGCGGCGAACGCGATGCCATGCGCCAGAACTACATTCGCGGGGTGATTGCCGCGCAAGAGGACGAGCGCAAGCGCATCGCCCGCGAACTGCACGACAGCACCAGCCAATCGCTCACATCGCTGATTGTGGGGTTACGCAATCTTGAAAGCGCGAATGACATGGACGCGATGCGCGCGCAAATCAAGGATATTCGGCAGGTGGCGAATCAAACGCTGGAAGAAGTGCATCAAATCGCGTGGCAGCTTCGCCCAACCGTGCTGGACGATCTCGGCTTGAATGCCGCGCTCGAACGCTACATCCGTGATTTTCAAGTGCGCTACGGCATTCCGGTTGATTTCGCGGTGCGGAATTTGAGCGAACGACTCCCGCGTGAACACGAAACCACACTGTATCGCATCGTGCAAGAGGCGCTGACCAATATCGCCCGCCATTCCAAAGCGCAAAACGCCAGCGTATTGATCGAACAGCGCGCGAATCCTACGCCGCGCATCCGCGTGATCATCGAAGATAACGGGGTGGGGTTCGATCCTTCGACCAAGATCATGAGCGAGAAAAGTTTGGGATTGCACGGCATCCGTGAGCGCACGCAGTTATTGGGTGGCACGCTGACGATTGAATCGCAGCCGGGGCAGGGGACGAGTTTGTTTGTTGAAATTCCGGTTGGCTTAACGGAAAGCGAGTCTGCATGAGCGAAAGTCTAAGCGAACGGATCAAAATTCTGCTGGCGGATGATCACGCGCTGCTGCGTTCCGGTTTACGGCTGCTCATCGACAGCCAACCACAGTTGACCGTCGTGGGCGAAGCGGGGACAGGCGTGGAAGCGGTCACGAAGGCGCGCGAGCTTCAACCGGACGTGATTTTGCTCGATTTGAACATGCCGGAATTGGACGGACTAGGCGCAATCCCGCTCATCAAAAAGGATGCGCCGCACACGCGCATCTTGATCCTCACACAGCATGACGACGTGAGCTATCTACAGGAAGCGTTGAAGGCGGGCGCGTCGGGATACATTCTGAAAAAAGCCGTGGACAGCGAACTGATCATGGCGATTCAGACAGTTATGCGCGGGGATCGCTATGTCCATTCTGCGATGACGGAAAAACTGCTCCAGCAGATTGACACGCAGACGAGCGCGAAATCGCACAGCGCCCCTGACCCGTGGGAATCGCTGTCTGACCGTGAGCGCGATGTACTGCGGTTGGTGGCATTGGGCTACACCAACGCCGAGATCGCCGCCGAATTATTTTTGAGCGTGAAAACGGTTGAAACCTACCGGATGCGCGGGATGGAAAAGCTCGACTTGCAGACGCGGGCACAGTTGGTCAAGTTCGCGCTGGAACGCAAGCTGCTGGAGTGAATCATCCCCAAACGACGACAAGCGTTGTGAGTTCGATTCAATATTTATACAAACCAACGCACATAAGTAAAAAAATCTACTCCTATACTTAAGTTAAACACGTGTGCGTTGTGTCGGGGGGGATTTCATGCCATATACGACATCATGGTTGATCAAAGATCGCGTCGTGTATTCCGAATTTCACGGGGCGGTTTCCAGTGATGAACTGGCCACCTTCATCGAACAAGTGCTTGACTTGGCAAAGGCAGGCACAGGCATGGTGCATCACATCAGCAACAGCCTTGATTTGCAGAAATTGGAGTTTTCGCTCAAGACCGCGCAAACGCTGGTGAAGGGGCGCAAACTAACGACAGAAATCACATGGCAGGTGGACATCAACCGGAACCCAATCAATAGATGGTTTGCCGATTTCTTGAGCCAGTTTGTAGGCGTGCGAACCCGCACTTTCCCTACCCTCACGGAAGCATTCGAGTTTTTGAAGGCGCAAGACCCGACTCTTGCTGATGTGGATTGGGAGGCATTACGTGTGCAAATTGAATCGAAGCAGGAAGCGCTTAAGTGAACGACACAGCGCGATGGGCGGTAGTCACTGGCGGAACGGATGGAATCGGCAGGGCGACGGCGGAACGTCTCGCACTACGCGGGTATCACGTTGTCATCGTGGCGCGGAACGCTGAAAAAGGTGAGCGCGCGGCGGGCGAATTGAACGCGAAAGCGGCATCGAACGCCGTGACGTTTTGGCAGGCGGATTTGTCGCTGATGCGAGAAGCGGAACGGCTGGCAGCGCGTCTGCGTGCTGAACTGCCGCGCTTGGATGTGCTGATTTACTGCGCGGGGGTGATGCTTCGGCGGCGCACGCTGACCGCTGAAGGAATTGAAACGGTGTTTGCCGTGCAGTATCTTTCGCGCTATCTGCTGACTGGGCGTGTGATTGATCTGCTTGAGCGCGACAGCGGTAAGCTCGTGAACGTATCCGCAGGGGGAAGTATTCCCATGCCATTGGATTTTGACAACTTGAACGGCGAGAAATTCTATCACGGCGTGATCGCGCTGATGCATGAATCCGTCGCCAACGATATGCTGATCTTGGACGTGAATGAACGGTATCCGCATGTGTGCGCGTACTGTTATGGTCCGGGTTATGTGCGAACAACATTGATGCGTGATATGCCGGCATGGCTGCGATTTTTCTCTGCGACAGGCGGACGGCTGATCTCGATTACGCCAGAACGCGCCGCCGACCAGATCATGACGCTGATCACCATGCCACACCCGAACGGTTTGCATGGACGGCTGATCGAGTTCGCGCGCAAGGTTCATCATAACAAGCCGCGCGGGTTTCGGGCGGACGCGCGGAATCGCCAACGGCTGCGCGAAGTCAGTGATCGGCTGATTGCGGGGGCAAAACCGTGACTTGGCAAAAAGGGAGAGGGGTTGCCCCTCTCCGCTGATTCGTCACCCTACCAACGCCGCGTAGTGTTCGCGCAGATAATGCCCCGTGAGCGACGACTCATCCCTGAAGAGTTCGGCGGGGGTGCCAGCGAATACAATTTCACCGCCTTGATGCCCCGCGCCCGGTCCCATGTCGATGACCCAATCGGCGCGGGCGATCACGTCAAGATTGTGTTCGATAACAATCACCGTGCTGCCGTTATCGACCAGCCGATCCAACAGGCGGATCAAGTTGTCCACGTCCTGCATGTGCAAGCCCGTCGTCGGCTCATCGAGGATGTAGATTTGCGATGTATTACCGAGTTCGTTGGCGAGTTTGAGGCGCTGGCGTTCGCCGCCCGAAAGCGTCGTCAAGGGTTGGCGCAGCGTGATATACCCCAAGCCGACATCCACCAGTGCGTTGAGGATTTTTTTAAGCGCCGCATCGGTGAAAAATTCCGCCGCTTCGACCACCGACATTGACAGCACATCGCTGATCGATTTACCGTTCAGCTTGTAGGCAAGCACTTCATCGGTGAACTGCTTGCCGCCGCACGCTTCGCACACGGTTGCCACGGGATCCAGAAACGAGAGATCGGTATAGATCAAGCCCAAGCCGTTACATTCAGGACATGCGCCCTGCGAATTGGCGCTGAACAACGCCGGATTGACTTTGTTGGCGGCAGCGAAGCGTTTGCGAATAATGTCGAGCATCCCGGTGTTGGTCGCAAGGTTGGAGCGGCGTGAGCCGCGTGTGAGCGTTTGATCGATGGCGACAACCGGGTATTTTTCCGGCAGACAGCCGCGTACCAACGACGACTTGCCCGATCCAGCCACTCCGGTGACGACAGTGAGTACACCAACGGGAATATCGACGGTGATGTCTTTGAGATTGTGCAGATTGGCATGTTCAATGCGGAGCGCGCCTTGCGGCTGGCGCGGCGATTCTTTGATGGGCTGGTGATTGTTCATGTGCCTACCCGTTACGGTATCGGACGCGAACAACCCGTGTACATCGCCTTCGTAGACGATCTCGCCGCCACTGCGTCCCGCGCCGGGACCCATATCGATGATGTGATCCGCGATGACGATGACCTTCGGCTTGTGTTCGACCACAAGTATGGTATTGCCTTTATCCCGAAGTTGCACGAGGAGTTCATTGAGGCGGTGAATATCATGCGGGTGCAAGCCGACGCTCGGTTCATCGAACACATAAGTCATGTCAGTGAGGCTGGAACCAAGATGGCGCACCATCTTCACGCGCTGCGATTCGCCGCCGGAAAGCGTAGAGGTTTCGCGGTTCATGCTTAAATAGCCCAAGCCAATATAGACGAAGTTGTTCAGCTTGGCGATCAACGCTTCGGTGACAGGCGCGACAGTGGGATCGTCAATCGTCTGGATGAACTCGACCAGATCGGACATTTCCATCGCGGCACATTCCGCGATGTTTTTGCCGTTGATCAGGCTGCCAAGCGCCGCCTGACTCACGCGCGCGCCCTGACACAGCGGACACACCGAACGGGTGACAATCGGCTCGACGGCGGCGCGAATATGCGGCTGAAGCTGATCGATGTCTTTGCCGAGATAGGCTTTTTTGAACTTGAGGAGTAAGCCTTCAAAGGTCATGTTCATCGTTTTGCCGCCGATGCCAATTTTGACCTTGGTTTCGGGCAAATTTAAGAATTTGTCCATTTCTTCTTCGGTGTAATCGCGCAGTTTTTTGTCGTTATCGAAGAAACCAGAATCGACGAACAACTGCCAGTACCACGTATTGACCGCGAACGTGGGAAAGTTGATCGCGCCTTCGTTGAGCGATTTATCGCGGTCAATCAATTTGTCGAGGTCGATGCTGGAGACATTACCCAAGCCTTCACATTCGGGACACATCCCCTGTGGATCGTTGAATGAGAAGAAGTGCCGTCCGCCAATATGCGGCTGACCGATTTTGGAATACAACTGGCGAAGTAGGGCGTAGGCATCGGTGATGGTGCCGACGGTGGAGCGCGAATTGCCGCCGATGCGCTTTTGATCGATGATGATTGCCGCTGAAAGATTGTTGAGCGAGTCTGCATCCGGCTGACCGTAATGGGGCAGAAAGCCCTGCACGAACGCGCTGAAGGTTTCATTGAGTAGACGTTGTGATTCGGCGGCAATCGTGCCAAACACGAGCGACGATTTACCCGAACCTGATACCCCCGTAAATACCGTGATCTTCCGCTTGGGGATGTTGACCGACACGTTCTTAAGATTGTTCTCACGTGCGCCGCGCACTTCGATAAAGCCGTATAGGTTGGACGTTCCGTTTTGAGTCATTGACATCCTCTTGCATTGATGTGATGCGGGGAAAACAAAACGACACGCTTGGGGGTACTTCCAAGCGCATCGTTGGGATAATTTTTGACGCTAAGGTTAAATGGTGAAAACGGGGGGATTTGTGAAATGGGGTGTAAGCGCGAAAGGCAAATCCCCCCCGTTTCGGCACTTGAGGACAGGACACATTTAAAAATTATTTCGACTGTAGGACGGTGGCCTGCCCCCGCCGTGTTTGAACAAACGGACGAGGCAAGCCTCGTCCCTACATTCTCACCCTATCCCACCGCTTTGAATCACAGACGGCGATTGTCAAAACGCCGATTTGTTAAAACTGTCCTGTCCTCAATTCGGCACGGAGGGGTCAAGACCTCCCCCTACTGCACGTTACTGGTTCAATCGTTGTCGTTCACGTAGATATCGACCACGCGCGGGGATAGTTCAGGGGTGCGCGTGAGGCTGGATTCGACATAGAAGCGCACGAAATTTGTCTCGAAAACTTCCGGGGTGCTGTCATCAAGCGCATACACTTCAAACGTGCGTAAGGCACTCCAATTGGATGCATTGAAAGTGCGCGATGCGGGCGACACCGCGATCTGCGACGGATCGCTGACTATAGGCGTAATGGTGATGCGTTCTCCCTGCGCGGGAGGCGCATCAAGATGCAGGGCAAAGTAACCGACTCCCCCTTCATCAATGACCACAAGCGAGCGCGTGAGATGCAGCACAACCGCGCTCTGCGCTTTGGCGGCACGCGGGGCGATAAGGATCACGAGGGCGATTAACGCAAGTAGAACGACTAAACGTGCGGTATACGCATGTGCAGCCTGCACAGAGAGAGATAGACCCTTCCGCATGATCATCAAAATTCCTTGTTGGGGCAGCAAAATAAAAACACACTCGTGTGAATGTGTCTTTATTGTATGGTTAATTTATTGACAAACCGTTAAGATGCTGCTCACACCACAATGGTATGACCATTGTCCTAACCTGTGTAGACGACGCGCCACACCAGCCCGTACACATAATCCGCGACGACGAGCGCGCCATCTGGTGACATGATCACGTCGATGGGGCGGATCAAGCCGGTGACGAACGCTTCGGGAATATAAGGAAGCGGTGTGCGCGTAGGGTCATAGGGCGAGAGCGTGAACTGTAGTTCAGGGAGGTGGGCTTCTGGCGGGACGGTTCGCGGCTCAACGCGGATGATGCGCTGACCGTCGGGGGTGCCGTTCCAGAGCGCAACGAATAGGCTGTTGAAGATATTCGACGGAAATTGACTGCCTGTGTAGACGGTCACGCCGCGCGGCAGGGTGTTCGTTGGCAGGGTGATCAAATCCGGCACGACTTCGAGTGTGGCAGGTTGGAAGGGGCATTCTTCGCAGCCGCGTTCCATCCAATAGGGGAAACCGTGATGCCGCGCGCGTTCGATATGCAGCACGCGATCCCCTTCGCCCGTGAACATGCCGTTATCCGTCGCATAAAGTTCGCCCGCCGCATCGAACGCGAGATCGAACGGGTTGCGGATGCCTTCAGCGTAGACTTCGATCTCGCGGGTGGCGGGGTTGATTCGCAAAATTGATGCTTCGTAGGGCTGCGGTGCTGCGTAGCGATCCAACGATCCGGGGGGTACTTCCCAATGATCAGTCAGCGACCCTACGCCGACATAGAGAAAGCCATCGTGCCCGAACGCGAGTCCATTGGCTTGGTTGTCGATGAGCGAAAGGCAGCATGGCAGATTTTCAATGACGGTGAACAGCAGTCCGCCGGGAAGCACACGATAGATCGTCGCTCCGCTGGTGGGTGCGGCGCGTCCCGTCACATAGAGATTGTTCGTGCCGGGTTGAAACGCTAAACCCAACGGCGACTCGATGGTCGCGCTGACACGTTCAGTTGTTCCATCGGCGTTCATGGCATAGACTGCGCCGGAGCGCGTGCCGTTTTCCAACACCGTCGCATACAAGCGGTTATCCGCGCCATAAGCGATCTGCATGACTTCGCCGGGGAAACGTCCGGCAGGCTCGACCCGGTAGCGCGGCGGCACTTGAATGCGCTGTAACCATCCGTCGATGTCATCGACGCACGGAAAATCGCCGCATGACCAACCTTCGGGCGCAGATAATCCGGCTGGCGGGTTGATATAAGCGGCGGGCGCGCCCATATTCGACGCGGGGGTAAGCGTGAAGATCGCTTGCGGCGGCGGGGGAGTGGCTGTTGGGGTGGTACGCGGCGTAGATGTGGCGAAGATCAGTTCCGGTGTGCTGGTGGGGATAGTGATCTGCGCGGTGGAATCGGCTAGGGCTGCCCACAACCCGACGAGAACGAGAATCGAGGCGATGAGCAGCGTGATAGTGAGGTGGAAAAGTCGTTTCACGCGAATAGAGACCCACTGGAGTGCTTACGGATAGATATAAACGGCGGGCGACGCGGACGAAACGGTCGATGCTTCGCATCGCGTTTCGGGGGTCGCCCCTACTGGCGATTGTGATGACGGGCGGTTCACGAACCGCCCCTACAACACCGCGTTTGATCGCGACTTGCGTTAAGGTATTAAGCCGACCATTGCGCGACCTGCCGCAAGACCGCTTAACACCGCGCCTTCGACGCGCGGACCGCCGAACGCATCGCCGCAGAAGATCAGCGGCGGCGTGCCCACTGCTTGCAGACAGCGTTCGGGATAGCGTGTCACCGGCTGAGAATATTTCCAGCGTTTGATCTGCGCTTCGCGGATCACACCATCTTCACCGATGAACGGCATCAAGTCGATGCGGAGTGCCGACACGATTTCTTCATCGCGTAAATCCCACAGGCTGCGGCTGTAACTGGGGCTGGCTTGCACCGTGAGAATGGTATCGGATTCGCTCAAGCCTTTGCGCTTGTTATCCGCAATCCATGTGAGCTGCGCGCCGGGGCGCTGGATCGCACCCGGTGCGGGCAGCGATACCATGCCATCAACCACCAATATACCCGTGACACACGGTTCATAGTCGATGGATTCAAGGGCTTTATGCTGCTCATTGTTGAGCAAAACGCCGCCTTTTCGCAGCACTTCAAGCGACTGCGGCACAGGCGGTGTGAGAATCAGCGCGCGCGCCGTAACATGATTCCCGTTTACGTCGTCTACCTGCCAGCCTTCGTTGAAGGTGCGCGCGGCGTTGATTTCGGTGTTCACACGCGCATCAATGGTCGCGGCGAGCAGTTTGGGCAGCGCGTTCATGCCGCCGCGCACGGCGTAGCGCGGATGTCCGTCGCGTTCAGACGTGAGACTGCCGTCGCTCCAACCGCGTGACCATTCGAAGATCACGCCGTCCGCCAGCCAGCGATCCACATAGGCTTGAAATTCGGCATCGCGCACGGTGAAAAACTGCGCGCCGTGATCCGCCAAGCCTTCACCCACGCGCCGAGTCGCCATGCGTCCACCGACACTGCGCCCTTTGTCCAGCACGATGACTTTTTTACCCGCTTCTACCAGCGTGCGCGCCGCCATTAATCCCGCCAAGCCCGCGCCGACGATCAAGACATCTGTTGCAAATGTGGTCATACAAGAGCCTCACGCCAATCGGGAATCTAAATCCCACGCATTATACCGTTTGCGCGGGGCGCTGGCATGGTTGTTTGTGGTTTTGGAAAGTTATGGGGGGCTAAGTGCGGCCATGAAGCCGCTGAAATCAAGCAGTTGAGCGATGGCAGCGCGCATCATCTCCCACATATCCGCGTTGGGGACGCGCGTGATCGTTGGGTTGGGGCGCGGCACCGCGTCGATGAGCATCGCCAGTTCGCGCAGCATGCGTTCATGGTGAGTTCGCATCTTGCTAAAGCGGATCAACGCCTGACGGATGGCGGCATCTTCTTGTACGACGCGGCGTGAATCGGGGGATTCATAAAAGTAGCGATAGCGCCAATCGCGGTGTTCATTGGTGATGAGGTTGAGCCGGTCATTACAGTAATCCAGCACGGCGAACAACTGCTTGACCGCCGCCGACACATCAGGATCATCATATGACGCGGGTTCACCCACGTGCTGCGCCAGCAAACGACCCACAAGTTCGAGCGAAGAACGCGCACGCGCTAACCGCTGGGTATATTCCGTGTTCAACTGCCACAGCGCATCTGCCGAGTCAATCATCGCTCAAGCGCATATCTTTAGAACGAAGAAGTGCTGTTTTATTCTAGCACGATTTTCGCCGCAGCGATGATCCACTCCGCGAGAATTTGCATACGAATTTCTTATAGAACACCTGTACCAATTTTATGGTCATGAAACCAAATCTGTGATATGCTACCTCCAGTACAGTTGTAGGTGGTGAACGCCGATGAGTAAATACGACGATTACGACGATTACGACGACGACGAATACGAAGACGATGAGGATTTTGAGGACGATGATTACGACGACGACGATGACGATGCCAAGTCGTCGCAGTCTTCGTCCAGCAGCAATCCTTTCAGTCGTCCGGGTGCGTCTGGTTTGCCGGGCAGCCGAGTCAGCGGTGCCGGTTTGCCGCGCCCTGCTTCGCCGTCGGGCGGATCCAGCGGTTCTGGGTCTGGTGGAATAACCACCCCAAGTCCCATTCGCAGTCCCGGCGCGAACCCCGGCGGAAGCAGTTCCGGCGGTTCATCCGGCGGATTTGGGCAGCGTCCCCCGCAAGGCGGATCGAGTTCGTCCGGTTCTAGCGGATCATCATCCGGCGGCAGCAGTTCTGGCAGCGGCGGGAATCCCTTCAGCCGTCCTTCGCCATTCGGCGGGTCAGGTTCGTCTGGTTCAAGCGGATCAGGTTCGAGTGGATCATCATCCAGCGGAAGCGGTTCCGGTGGATCAAATTCGAATCCATTCGGCAGCCGCCCATCGCCCTTTTCTCCCGGCGGGTCGGGATCGTCCAGCTCCGGCGGCAGCAGTTCCGGCGGGTCATCATCCAGCGGCAGCAGTTCCGGTGGGTTCGGTCAGCGCCCGGCAGTTGGCGGGAGTGGTTCAAACCCATCAGATCGTGACCGTGATCGTGACCGGCGTGATGATCCGAAATCTTCCGGCGGATTGAGCGGACGCTCCTCATTTGGCGGCGGCGACAAAAAAGACGACAGCCGTCGGGACGATGGTCGCAAAGAGGATAATCGGCGGGAAGACAAGAAAGACGATAAACCATCGGGCGGACTCGGCGGCGCGTTAGGCGGGCTGGCGAGTCGTTCGCCGTTTGGCGGCGGCGATAAAAAAGACGATGGTCGCAAAGATGACAAGTCTCAAGCGAAGAAAGATGACAAACCATCGGGCGGACTCGGCGGCGCGTTAGGCGGGCTGGCAAGTCGTTCACCGTTTGGCGGCGGCGATAAAAAAGACGATGGTCGCAAAGATGACAAGTCTCAAGCGAAGAAAGACGATAAACCATCGGGTGGACTCGGCGGCGCGTTAGGCGGGCTGGCAAGTCGTTCGCCGTTTGGCGGCGGCGACAAAAAGGACGATGGTCGCAAAGATGACAAGTCCGCGTCGGGGGGAGCATCCAGCGCGCGCCCCGGCGGATCGCCTCCGTCCGGCGGTTCATCAAGCAGCAGCTCCAGCGGCGGCGGATTCATGAGCAAACTCGGCTCGCAAGGCGGATCGAGTTCATCCGCGCCGGGATCATCCTCAAAACCGGGGGACAAGAAAGACGACGCGAAACCCGGCGCAGTCGCGGCGCTTGGCGGGCTTGCCAGCCGCTTGCCCTTCGGCGCATCGAACAAAGCCGATGATGCGGCGAAAAAAGCGAACAAGGATGACAAGAATAAACCCGCGGCAACCGCTGTCGGCGGCACGGGGAGCAAACTACCATTCGGCAATCGCGGCGGCGGCAAGCCCGAACCAGCCAAGCCCGTTGGCAAGGGCGGAAAAACGGCGGCAGCTTCCGCGACGGGAAACACGTTCACAGATCGGCTGAAGAACTTCTTCAACCCGCCGGAAGACACAAAATCCGCACGCGCACGGGTGAGCAAAGCGCCCAAAGTGCAGGATGGCGGCATCTCGCTCGATACCAAGCTGGATATTCTCGGCGTGACATTGGTGATCGTGTCGCTGGGCATTCTCTTAAGCAGCTTATCGCCATCGCAGGGTGCGATCACAGGCGGGATCACGGGGACACTGTCCACGATTTTTGGGCAGGGTGCGATTGTCATTCCGCTGGTGATGTTCGCGGCGGGCGTGTACCTGATCCTGCGTCATTTTGGCGATGAAGCCCCCACAATCAGCGGGACGCGCTTGATCGGCTTGGGGATGCTGTTCGTCGGCGGGCTGGCGTTCCTGCAATATCTCGATGCGTTGAGCTACCCACCGGGAACGGGGACATCCTTTGAAGAATACGTCAATACTCAGCTTCCGTTCCTGCTCGATCTCGCGGCGCAGTTTGGTCGCGGCGGCGGGCAAATTGGCGGTGCGATATACCTGTTTTTGATTAAGAACTTCGGTGAAGTGCTTGGCTTCTTCTTGATCATCGGCTGGTTGATCGTCGCGATTATGCTGTCGCTCAAATTGAGCGCGGCAGAAATCGCCATCATCATCATGAGCATCGGGCGCAGTTTTGTCGATGCAGTGAGTCATCGTCGCCAAGCGGCGGCGGTGCGCCGTGCCGAGCGTGCCGAACAAGCAGCGGCAAAGGCGGCGGCGCAAGCGCAAGCACAAGCAGCAGCGGCGATCAGCATCGCGCGTCCGGTAGAAATCCTGCCGGGTGGACAGCAGAACGCGCTGCCCGCGCCCATCGCCGCGCCCGCCGCGTTTGCTCCCGCTGAAGAACGCACTATTCAACTCACGATGCGCGGTCAAACGACAACGGCGCGCTTCGGCGAAGGCGAAAGCGGTCAATCACCCACGATGCAGCCATCGCCAATGCCAGCAGCGCCCATGCCTACCCCGTCCGCGTCCGTGGGGGGACAACCATCCGCACCCGCTGCGCCAGCCGTGTCCGCGCCCGCCAAAGAAGAACGCGGCGGGCTGTTCGGCGGGCTGCGTCGTGCTGTACCCGGCACGGTGATCGGCGCGGCGGTCAGCGGCGATAGCAAAGACAACAAAACCGACCAGAAATCAGGCGGATTATTCGGTGGGCTTCGCCGCGGTGGGAAAGACGAAAACGCGGCACAGCCATCACCTGCTGGCACACCCCCTCCCGCCGCAGCATCTCCCGCGATGACAGCAGCGACGATTCCTCTGGCACAGCCTGCGGTCACTCAACCCGCGCCCGCGATTCCGGCTCAACCTGCCGCGTCCGCGATGCCCGCATCGCCCGCGCCAAGTGCACCGGAACGTTCGCCATATGCGCCGCCTGTTTCACCAACACCCGCTGCAACAGCGCCTGTTCCGCAGCCCGCGCCGGTTGGATCGCAGCCAACCAATCCCGCAGCTTCGCCCGCGCCAGCCGAACCACCACCTGTTCGCTTGGGCGATTTAATGCGCGGCACATCGACGACGCAGCCCGCCGCATCACCCGCTGGCACAGCGCCCGCTGGTACAGCGCCCGCACAACAGCCCGCCGCATCTACTGCGCCCGCTGTGCAGCCGTTCCAGCGTCCGCCGTTGGGGGCAGTTGTTTCACCCACTGCGAGTACCCCCGCAGCGCAGGCTCCCGCCAAACCCGCCGAAGAAACGCCGGGCATTCTGGGTTTGACGACTCCGGTGGTCACATCGCGGAGCACGGTAGGCGGCGCGCGTACCGAAGGCGACTCTCCGATTCCGCCCCCGCCGCCCGCGCGGACAGCGGGGATTTTGGCAGGAAGCCCCAGCGCACAACCTGCCATTCCCGGTGGCAGCGTGTCGAGCATTCTCGATGATGTGGCAGGACCACCCCCGCCGCCCCCCGTCAAGCGCGCGCCGAAAGAATGGAAACTTCCCGATCTTTCGACGTTGGTCAGCGGACAGGATCAAGAACTCGATCATGGCGTGCTGATTCAGCGCGCCAAGGTGATTGAAGAAACGTTGGAGAGCTTTGGCGCTCCGGGTCGGGTTGTCGAAGTTCGCACAGGTCCGGTGATTACCCAATTTGGTGTTGAACCGGACTACATCACCGCGCGTGGGAAGAAAAATCGTGTCAAAGTGAGCGCCATCGCCGCGCTCGACAAAGACTTGCAGTTGGCGCTCGGCGCGAAATCGATCCGTATCGAAGCGCCTGTGCCGGGCAAAGGCTATGTCGGGATCGAAGTGCCAAATGAACAAAGCGCGATTGTCCGCTTGCGCGACGTGATGGAATCGCCCGAATTTCGCAAGATCACGGGTCCGCTGGCGATTGCGCTCGGTCAAGGCGTAGACGGTACGCCTGTCGCCGCCGACCTTGCGACCATGCCTCACCTGCTGATTGCCGGGACGACGGGTTCTGGTAAATCGGTGTGCGTGAACTCGATCATTTCGAGTCTCATCCTGCGGAATACGCCGCAGCGCATGAAGTTCATCATGGTTGACCCCAAGCGCGTTGAATTGACGCAGTACAACGGGATTCCGCATCTAGTCGCGCCCGTCGTCGTGGAACTCGAACGCATCGTGAGTGTGTTGAAGTGGGTAACGCGCGAAATGGATGAACGCTACCGCCGCTTCAGCGCAGCGGGCGCACGTAACATCGACGATTTCAACCGCCATCTGCGCGAAGGCGACGAATGGATGCCGTATATCGTTGTGATTATCGACGAGCTAGCGGACTTGATGATGCAAGCGCCGGACGAAACAGAAAAGACAATCACGCGCATCGCCGCGCTTGCCCGCGCGACAGGCATTCACCTTGTTATCGCAACGCAGCGCCCATCGGTAGACGTAGTCACGGGCTTGATCAAGGCGAACTTCCCCGCGCGTATCGCGTTCGCGGTGGCGGGGGGCGTGGACAGCCGTGTTATTCTCGATCAACCGGGCGCGGAACGTCTGCTTGGGCGTGGTGACATGCTGTACATGAGCGGCGATTCGCCCGCGCCAGTGCGTTTGCAAGGCGTGTTCGTCAGTGACACAGAGATCAACAGCATCACGCGCTTCTGGCGCACCCAAATGACCGAAGAAGACTTGATCGCCGCGTCCCGTCCGCTGCCATCAGCATTTGTGGATGATGGGCGCGAACGCGATTCGAGCGGCTCAGCGTGGAATCCGGCGGTACAAGGGCGCGGCGTTCCCTCGCCGCAAAATCGACTTGGCGGCGCGCAGCAGCAAGCCTTTTGGGATCGGGAAAGCACCGGACAGAGCGCCGTTGTCCAGTCGATGCGCCGTGATGAAGATGATGACGACTTCGACGATGAGGATTTTGAGGATGGCGAAGACTCGATGTTCAACGAAGCGGTTGAATTGGTGCGGCGCGAAAAGCGCGCATCGGTATCCCTGCTTCAGCGCCGCTTGCGGATTGGCTACACGCGCGCGGCGCGCTTGATCGACATCATGGAAGAACGCGGGATCGTGGGTCCGGCGAAGGATGGCAGCAGCATCCCGCGCGATGTTGTCGGCTAAACAGTTAAATCTCCAACCAATAGTAGATGCGGTTATGCCCAATCGTGCTAATCGCGTCTACTATTTTTCGCTTTAAAAAGGGCAAAGTATAAGCCGCATACCGCTTGCAAATCAGCCACTCCCTTTATTTTCCAGCAAAATAAACATTGCAAATGCATATCACCCGGATGCAAAAACTGTGTTGTATGAAGGGGATAGCCTCGATTTTTTGAAAACGCTGCCTGATGAAAGCGTCGCACTCGTTGTTACGTCCCCGCCATACGATTTAGGGAAAGACTACGAAAACCGCGTTTCTATTGAAGCGTATTTGCAGCAGCAGTCGCGAATCATCGCGGAGTTGTGCCGCGTACTAAAACCGAGTGGAAGTATTTGCTGGCAGGTCGGCAATTTTGTTGAGGACGGGGAAGTGTTCCCTCTCGATATTTACTATTATCCTGTATTTAAATCTCATGGAATGTCACTGCGTAATCGGATTATTTGGCATTTTGGACATGGCTTACACACCAGTAAGCGTTTTTCCGGTCGGTATGAAACGATGCTGTGGTTTACAAAGTCCGATGAGTATGTGTTTAATTTGGACCCAGTGCGAACGCCATCCAAGTATCCGGGCAAATTACACTATAAAGGTCCAAATAAAGGAAAACCTTCTGGTAATCCCAAAGGCAAAAACCCTTCGGATGTGTGGGAAATACTTTGTGATGACTGGGAATCGGGGTTCTGGGAAATTCCAAATGTAAAATCGAATCACCCTGAAAAGACCGTACACCCGTGCCAATTTCCAGTAGAACTGGTTGAACGGTGTGTATTGGCGCTTACTCAAGAAGATGACATTGTGCTTGATCCTTATGCAGGGGTGGGATCAGCGATGATTGCGGCACTCAAGCATGAGCGCCGCGCATTTGGCAGTGAAAAAGAACGCGACTACATTGACATTGCGCGCCAGCGAATTCACCACGGGAAAAATGGCACACTGAAACTACGTCCGCTAGGTAAACCGATTCATGTGCCAAGCGGGAATGAAAAAGTCTCGCAAATTCCGCAGGAATGGCAGCAGCAAAATGAACGAGATACTCAATGCCCACAATGTGGAGCGCGCGGTCAGCAGCAGGTTAAGCGCCAATCGTGGGCGGCGGCGGAAGTTCCGGCAAGCGAATTGGCGGCTGAAACAAGCCGCTGAACGTGTATGCCAAAAACGCCAGCAGCGTGATAAGAATCACAAGGGTGATGAGGATGCGCCGCCCCGTCCAATAGCGTTCGGGCGCGGTGGGCGCATCCTGATTCTCGAAATCGTCATTAAATGCGGACTGCTGCGGATCAAAATCACTCATGCCGCGCCAGATTTCTACTCAAAAGCATATCCCCAAGCGCCTGTCATCACACAGCTAAATTCGAGATTCGTCCCTGTCAGGTGATCATCGACTTCGCCGCGCCGATCCGGTTCGCTCAATTCAACTTCGGTATCCCACGCGGGTTCGCCGTTGACGAACACGATCACGCGGTTTTCGCGCAGCACAAACGAGATGTGATTGGGCGAATACCAATCCACGCCAGAATCTTCACGCTGGAAGCGTCCGTTCGGGTTTTCGTCGTCCACTTCCAAAACGACGAGATTGTTCTCACCATCCACGCCGACAAACAGCAGTTCTTCATAGCCATTCCGCGTTTCAATCACGCGCGTGACAAACCCGCACAGTGGATCATCCGCATCTTCGGCGGGGCGGAAGCTCATCAACGCGCCCATCGCGACGTTTGGCAGCGATGATTCGGTGTCTTGGGGGGTATCTACAGGCGGATTCATCGACGTATTGAAAATTTCGCCTGTGAGCAGCAGTTCGCCGTCGTCCGCGATGAGTTCTAAGTCGATCAATTCTTCAATTGAGTCTTCCCAGAAGCGCCCACTCATACCGCCATCGTGATCGCGCAGCGTGGGGAGATCATCGGACGTTAGGCTGCCTTTGTCATCATCGGGCGCTTGCAAAAACGCCAGCGTATCCGCAATAGCATAGGTCAACGCTTCCAATTCGTTGGCATCATCGCTTGCCGCGAGAATAAATACAATTTGCCCGCCCACATCAACCGCCAGCACAAACGATTCATCAATGCCCTGCTGGCTGTCAGCGGTGAAATTCGCGCGGATCACTTCCGCGCCGCTGCCGAGTGTGACCGTTGTCGGGCGATCAAAATCGAGAAATGTCACCTGATCGACGAATGTATCCATCGCGTCATCGAGCGATGAGGTATCAATATCGAATGCCGCGCCGTAGACAGGTTCGAGCAGCAGCGTGATTGCCGTGCCGCCTAAATCGAGATCAATCGTCCCCGTATCGCTGACGCTCACGTCCATACCTGATGGATAATTGAAGGTGAACGACCCATCATCGGTGATGTAGGTTTCATCGAGTGCGACAGTAGGCGTGTCTTTCTGCGCGCTGATGGGGAGCGCGAACGCGGTGATCACTGCCATCAAGACGAATAGCCGAAAAACGCGCATAGTGGGGGGGGGCATGAAACATCCTTTTGTGTTTGATGATAACCAAAAAGTGTTTCATTCTATTCAAGCACAAAAACGCGAAATCCGTACCGCGTTGTTGACTATCATCCACATCATGTGCATAAATTTCTTCCGCCTGACTGGACAAGCGAATGGAATCGAAATTTCGCTGTGCAGTTTGACCTTCATTTGCCACAGCGGCGAGCGTTGCATTGGCAACACTTGTTGAGCGCATGTGCTTCGGGATGGCAAATCGGAGAAGCAGTCGAATGAGGGCTGACGAGAAAGACGAAATTGTCGGCGGTTTCGATGCCGTCTTTGATCTCGTTCCACATTGAGAGTCGAATACGAGATGAACACGGAAGGCATCAGGCGCACTCATTTCACGGGTGGAATGGGCATTCGTTGACCAGTGTGGTTATAGCATATTTTCGCGTAGGGGCGACACGCCTACGCTTTAAACTGAATTACGCCGCGTTTGCCGTTGTTGCGCCAGTGCGGATCAATGCGGTTGAGCTTCTCTGCGAGTCCATCCGGTAAGCCGACGACAGCATCGCTTTTGAGCGTGCGAAGCATCAACACGGGCGCGGGAAAATAGCCGACCACATCCGCGAACGGCGTGGACGCATCCCACAGCGCATCCCCAACAAAGCGGCGATAGTTGGCATCGCCTTTGACGATCACGGCTTTGGCGGCGGATAACTGCGCGGCGAGATCGGCAGTGTTGAGCAGGGCAGCGGCGGCGTTGGGCTGAAACGCTTCCCACATGAAGTACGGGCAGTTCCAGAACCAATCGGCGCGAATATCTACGCGCCCGTCGCTGATCGCGCCGCTGAGGCGATCCCCTAACACACGTTCAGGGGAACGTCCGCGTTCGCGCAGCAGTGAGAGAAATTCCAGCACATCGGTGCGCGTGGCATCGCTGACAAACGTAGGATGCGCCTTAACGTGCAGCGTCACGGTATCGGTGTGACCATCGAGCAGGGCATCCACGAGGACGAGATCGAGCGCGAGTTCGGTCCCGGTGTTGTCGAGGACGAAATGCACATCGCCGCCGCGCGAAGCCAGCAGATGATCGACGGCGGAATCGGCATCATCAACGAGCAGATGATCGCGCTCACGGGCGGATCCGTGCGAGGCGGCGAGCGCGTAGCTCAAGTCGATGCTGTTCGCCCACAAATCAGCGTGGATGAGCGTGTAGAGTTTGTCCTTTGGCGGGAAATCGGGATCGAAGGCGCGTTCGAGGACGCGATCCAATGCTGACCAGAGCGCGGCGCTTGCGTATTCTTCGCGTTTTTTCGCCGCAAAGGGATCATAGCCCGTCGCCAACCCACCAACGATTTCGATCAAGTGGCGGTAGATGAAGGTTTCGGCGTAGAACCAGTCGGTGTTTTGCCATGTGTCGCCATCATGCGCGAGATACGCCGCGCGCCAGCCGTTATAGTCGGGCGCGGGATAGGTGATCATAGAAATTTGCGCGTCAGTTTCGCTGTCACGCGCCAGCGCCGCCAGTTTGTCGTGAATATCATCGGGAAGGGCGGGATTCAAGCGCATGGTATCGCGGATAATTGCCGGCACGCGGGATTGCATGGTGTTACGCGCGAACGCATTGGAGGAATCGGTGCGGATAGGGGGCGGGGGCGTGGGTAATGGCATAAGCGAATCTCTCGTTTAGTGCAGTAGATTAGGGGAAAATGATACCATTTTTCATTCGTTTAAGAGGGTATGCGTTGGGTGTAGCATTTGAAGAATCGGCGGGATATGATCCGCGACAACAATTCTTGGCAGAGTGTGACACCTTATGGCTGATGACTTACTGCGCTGGCGTGCTGAATTTCCCATTTTAGCGACATGCAACTATTTGATCTCGAATTCGTTGGGAGCGATGCCGCGGGCGGTGTATGACAGGGTGCGCGAATACGCCGACACATGGGCGACCTTGGGCGTGCGCGCATGGGGTCAGCCATTCGCGGATAACCCGACATGGTGGGAACTCAAAGGCGCGGTGGGCGATAAGATCGCGCCGCTGATGGGCGCTCCCGCCAAAAGCGTGCTGGTGCATGAGAACGCCAGCATCGCCAACAGCATCTTGATCAGCGCATTGGATTTTAGCGACACACGGCGCAGCAAAGTCGTCATCAGCGATCAAGATTTCCCGTCGGATGTGTACAGCGTGACGCGGGGATTACCATCACACATGGAAGTCCATGTTGTGCGCTCACGCGATGGGATCACGATAGACACGCAAGAACTGCTGGACGCGATTGACGAACGGACGCGATTGGTCAGCTTGAGCCATGTGCTGTTCCGGTCAGCGTACATCATGCCCGCCGCCGAAATTATCGCGAAGGCGCACGCGGTGGGCGCGCAAGTGCTGCTCAACGGCTATCACAGCGTCGGGATTATCCCGCTGGATGTGACCGCGCTCAACGTGGATTTTTACATCGGCGGCACGCTCAAATGGATGTGCGGCGGTCCGGGCGGGGTGTTCATGTATGTGCGACCCGACCTGCTGCCGACGCTTCAGCCGCGCATGACCGGATGGTTCGCGCATCAGCGCCCGTTCGCGTTCGATCTTGAACACTTCGATTTGCGAGAAGATAGTTATCGGCTGGCGAATGGGACCCCGGCGATTGCCGCGCTGTACGCGATTCAACCCGGTGTGGAGATCATCACGCAGGTGGGCATCGACGCGATACGCGCCAATTCGCTGCGGCAGACTGCTATGTTGATCGACTTCGCGGAACAAGCCGGATTCCCGATCAACACGCCGAAACAGCCCGAACTGCGCGCGGGGACGGTTACGCTCAACCCGCCGAACGCTTACGAGATCAGCCGCGCCTTGATCGCGCGGAATATCGTGATCGATTTCCGTGAAGGCGCGGGGATTCGGGTAGCGCCGCATTTCTACAACACGGATGCCGAAGTGCGCCAAGTCATTGACGCGATCAAAGAAATTATCGCGGATGGAAGCTGGCAGCAGTACCGGCAGAACCGCGCGTTTGTGACGTAACTTCGCGTCTACTTGAGGATGAACTGCCCCATCGCATCCAACGGGGTATCGGCTTGAAAGAGCGGCTGAATTTGCTGCGTAAAGATGCGCGCCGCCAATTCGCCGCGGCTGCTCACACCCACTTTTTCAAAAATGGCTTTGAGATGATCCTGCACCGTGTTCGCGGAAATGTGCAGCTTTGCCGCGATCTCGCTGGTTGACCAGCCGCGCAAAATACATTGAGTCACTTCCCCCTCACGCTTGGTCAACTGATAGGCTTGGATGATCAGCGGCGCAATTTCCGACGGCTGCGCGGTTTCAAAAATCACCGTGATCTGCCCGTGATCGCGCGCATCTTTCAAGCGTGAGGCGTACAGCACCAGCCAATGCCCTGACCGTGTATGCAAGCGGATTCTTGGCGTGGGATGAGTGACGATCCCGCGCTCAACCGCTTTCAATGCTGCAACGACGCTGCGAACCGCCAAGGGGAGAACGGCTTTATCCCTTGATTTTTCCGTCAATTCAGACAACCAGTATTCGGCGGCGGCGGTCATGGCGATCACCGAAAGGTCATCGCTCAAGATCAACACACCGGGCGCGTCCGGCGCTGTATCCGTGGGGATATGCCCCAACAGCAGCGCCTTCCGCAAACCATCAGCGATGTGCGGCGCAAGCTGCGCTAAAAAATCGGCTTCGGCGGCGGTATACCCCGTCCGCGATGGTTGGCGGTGAACACACAGCGTCCCCCAACACGACGAATCGCTGACAAACACCGCGCGCAGTTCATCGCCCATCGCCAGCGGGACGAGCATTTCTCGAAAACGTGGGCTGCGTTCAAGCTCATGTCCGGTGGATGCGCTGAGTACACCGACGGTTTGATGCGCCTTGAGCATATCACTGAATTTATTGAAATCGTCGCGCAAGAACTCGTTTTCGAGAAACACAGCCATCATCCACGCGGGCGGGTCTTGGACAAGAATCGCGCTGGTGGCGAACTGCGTGGCGGGGTCTGTCGTCGAGAAGTAGGCGTAATCGAACGAGATGGTTGATCGCAGGTGTTTGAGCAGTTCGACGCGCAAAGTGCGCGAATCGAGTCCACTGTGACAGAGGCGTATCACGGATTGTTTGATGCCTTCAGCCGACGCGCGTTTCGCCATGCCGCTGTCTCGATTCGCTTGTCACGTTACAGGGTGGTGGTTTCTAACACTTCGCAGATGCGCCACTGTGGATCGTGGATCAGCGTCCCGCGAACGCGATCCCATACCTGCTGCATAGCACTCACCAGCGAATTGGCTTGATTGACGGTCTCGAACTCCAAATCAATCATAACATAGTTGGGGTTATCCATCGGACGCAAAATACGATAGCGGCGCACACCCAGTTGTTTACGCCCAACCGGATCGCTGTCAAACGCCGCCTTCCAACGGTCATAATCGCTGACCTGATGTTCGATGTGAAGGAGTATCATTTCGTGTCCTCATCTGATGATCTAGACTATCGATAAAATCTATTATGCATCCGATTGAATGCGCGACCCATCCCATAAATCTGGGATTTTAGATGGGTGGCATGGGACGCGAGAGAAGGTATCGCGCTGCTGCCGCTTAATTATGCGTGAGCCGATATGCACGAAGAAATAATCTGTTTGCACTTGCGATCAAATAACGACTCACAGTACGCTAACAACTGCTGAAAACAATATGCTGCCGCGTGGAGATTACACATATGATGCTTCGCACCATAGGACGAATATGCCCACTCTTTATGCTCATCGCTGTTGGCTTCGGGGTGTCTGCCCAAGCCGCGATCAGCGGGCAGATCACGATTCTTCGCGACAGCGAACGCTTGACCCTGTTGATCAGCGGGGAAAGCGCGATTGACTTGGGGGAGCTTGGCTTCCGCGTGGGTGATGCGGCGATCTATTTGCGCGATTATCCCGGCTTTGCAGGGGTCAACTTTGAACAGTTAAACCTTCCGGCGTGTTTTTCGCTGCTGCAATATCGCACATCCGCGCCCATGCCGCTGGACTGTGCCAATCTGCCGGAAACACAAGTATATACCCACGAAATCATCGAAGCCGATGTGTTTTGGTATGACGGCGTGCAGGCGCAGCCGCTGATTGTGTCGCTCGTCAGCGGCGATCAAGCAGTTCCGGCGCAGTGCCCCGGAAGCGCCCCGCGCTGCGAATTCGATTTAAGCCAGTTCGCGCAGCCAATCACGGAGATGCAGCCGCCGCGCTTCACCAGCCAAGAACGCGCGGCGCAGTGGTTGGTAGCAGAATTGGCGGGCTACAGCTTGAATATTGACCAACGCTTGAGCTTGATTGACCGGATTTTGGTCATGCTGCTCAATGACCCTGTGAGCGCGGAAATCGACACGGCGCGCGAATCTCTTTATCCCACCCTTGCTGATGGCATGACCGACGAATTCCAGCGCCAGCTCGCCGCGCAGATGATCGCGGAAACCAGCACCTTACTTGCCAGCTATCCCCTGCCGACCACGCTTAACAGCGCCTTGCTCGACTACGCCATCGACAGCAGTGTTGACCCGTTCAAGATGCGGCAGGTGTATCAAGGCATGAACGAAGTGCAGTGGGCAACCAGTGCATTGATGAACGCGCTGCAAGCCGCGCTCGAAGCCGATCCAAGCGATAGCGAATGGGTGTCGTATCTTGCACGGCGCATCGCACTTCAGCGCGACACGCTTTATAACCGTTCGATGCTGGCGCATTTGTATGTCGTCAGCGCCATGACGGATATTGTCAACGATTACCCCAACGTGAACACGGGCTTAGATACGCTGGTGTGGCTTGAACCGCGCCACCCCGTCAGCGACAGGGATTATGCCGATTGGCTCGCTGTCCACGTCGAATACGCCGAATCGCTTTCCTCTGAACGCAAAGAATTGGTCGCGGTTGGCGAACTGCTCACGACAGAGGAGATCGAAATTTCGCGCGAAACCGTGCTGCAAGCAGCCCAAATTTTGCCGGATGATGCGCCGGAGGTGGTCGTCGGCAAAATTCGCACACTGCGGGAATTTGGCTTGATTCCAGAGGCGCTCGACGCGCTCGAAATCTACCGTGAGATGTTCAGCGCCGACGAAACGACAGACGCTTACGTGCGTGCTGCCATCGCCTACACGCTTGAATTCACCGATATGGAACTGCCGCCATCGGCGGTGTTCGTGTGGGCGGTTGATCCCGAAGGCGTGGCGGCGGCGGCGGGCTTACAGGCAGGCGATATTTTGATCCGCTGGGATGGTGAGCCAATCACGGGGACGGACGATTTTTTAGCGCGGCTGGAACAAACCACGCTCGGCACGCCGATCAACTTTACGTATTTGCGGCTGCAAGACGATGGGACATTTGCGCGCGGCGTGATCTCCCTTGTGCGCGAATCGCGTTTGGGAATCGGCATGATGCCGCTATAGTTGCATCGCCCGCACGCTTCGCGCGGAGGAATGAGACGTTGACTAAGCGGGTTTGACGCGGATCATCTCGGCAAGGTTGTGCCCAATAATGCGGTATTCTTTGCCGACCCTGAGCTGAATCGGTCCATTGAACGGAGCCATATGCAGCAGTTCCAACTGCGTTCCCGGCACTAAGCCCAACGCTGCGAGATATTCCAGCCGGTCCGGTTCGCGGGTACGCACGCGTGTGATGATCAAGTGCTGTTTTTCGGCGCACGCACTCAATAAACGATCATCGGGTTCGGGCAGCGACCCATCGGCGGCGGGAATTGGCTCACCATGCGGGCAGGTTGTTGGACTGCCCGCCATATCGAACATGCGCTTTTCGATGGTTTCGGTCAAGCCCCGGCTGATCAAGTCCGCTTCTTCGTGAACTTCGTGCCAGCCAAACCCCATCACAGTGACGAGAAAGGACTCGACAATGCGATGGCGGCGAAGCTGTTTTAACGCTTCGCGTTTGCCCACATCGGTGAGATGAATGCCTTGATAGGGTTCATGTTCCAGCAACCCCATCTCACGCAGTTTCGTCACCATGCGGTTGACGGCGGGCGGGCTGACATCGAGCAGTTCCGCCAGCGCCGACGTGCTGACGAACCCACGCGGATCGTTGTTGTGGCTGCTCAAGCGGTAAATTTCCGCTAAGTAGTCACGGATCGTCGGGGTGAGTTCACCCGCGTTGTTCGATCCCGCGCCATCCAGCGGATCGGCACCTGCTGCTGCGCTGGATTTCCCTGTCATCACCAGCCATGCTCCAAGCGGGCGATCAAACGATCTGGCATGTCAAATTTCCGCATCCGTTTTTGCACCGCGCCGATGTTATACGGCACGCGCCGCTGTTCCCAGATGTTCTTTTCCACATCGAGAATCGCATACGCGGCATCCGGGTTTGCGTCGCGGGGCTGCCCCACACTGCCGGGATTGATGATCTGGCGGCGACCATTCAATTGGCGCTGCTGGCGATACGACGGCATGACCGCTTCGGTTTCGCCCTGTTCGCCCGCCAATTCGTAGATCACGGGTTGGTGTGTATGCCCGACGAGACAGTACGGGGTTTCAAAGTGGGAAAAGTTGAGCGCGGCGATCAGCGGTTCAAGGATGTATTCCCAGACGGGCTCGCGTGGGCTGCCATGCGCCAATGTATACTCGCCAATCACAAAAGTGGTTGGCAGCGCCTCCAGATAGGCGGTGTTATCAGCGGTGAGCGTGTCGCGCGTCCAGTTGACGGCTTTGCGCGCGTCAGGATTGAACGTGCGAATATCCAAGCGACCCAACGCCGCCCAGTCATGATTCCCCGCGAGGCACAAATGCGGCAGAGACCGCAGTAGTTCCACGCACTCGTTCGGATCGGGACCATACCCGACCACGTCGCCTAAACACCAGACGTATTCCCACTGATTCGCTGCGTCTTCGAGTACTTTTTCAAACGCGGTGAGATTAGCGTGAATGTCTGAAATGATGAGAATACGCATTATGACGAACCTGATCCGATTTCATGAGACTGCCTATCTTGACAGTTTCTATATGCCTACCGAATCATCATAACATGCTTTAAGGTCACAGTCGAATTGGGGTTCGTGAAATTTTCAGGAATAATTAACGCGATTTTCCAAGCGCGGTTTTTCCCGTCTGCCCATTGATCATCGCCGTGCGTAAATCACCGTCGCGTTCTATCAATGTGGCAATCCAGAACGGGAGTAAGAGTAATCGAAAACTCATTTGCAGCACCAACGTGCTGACGCTGACGACGGTGTGTTCGCTGCTGCTCGGTGTGCCGTACCGCCGGCGCATCACGCGCGATGCTTGTTCCCGCGCATCAAACGATGCTTGCTCAAAGTCGATCTCATACAGTGCCGCCGGATAGCGCGCGATCAACCCCTGCTCAAACGGGATCGCCGCCGCAAAGTCAAAATCGTCAATTTTACGCGCCAATTCACGCTGATTTTTGAACGCCGGCACATGCAGGTCATACAGTGCGTCACGCATACGGGTGTTGCGATATGGCTGATAATCGCGCGTGATCTGCCGCACGCTGCGATCCATTTTTTCGTCGCTCTCGGTGCGCGAGACTTCCAACTGCGCGTCGAATATCCAGTAGGGCAAAAAACATCCGTCTAAAGTCGCGCTGGCAATACGGTTATCGTCAAACAGGCTGATGATGCGTTCGCCCACCCCTTTCAGACTGTCGCGCACGGCTTGTTTCGCGTCATCGGCGCTCACGCTGAACGGGATCAATCCATCGGGCGTGTCGATGCTCGAAAGCGCGTCCTGCTGGACAACGTGTTTTGAACCGCAAAATGGACACACCGACGACAGTGAGTTAATCATCCCCGCTGTCAGCGTGCGATCCGCGCCGCAGTCCTCACAGTGCAGCATCCGTTCCCCAATGATCCACTGAACAGGCTGCGATTTTCGCTGAAGCATCGCCATGCTGAACAGCGAATCGCCATCCGTGGCGCTCCCCTGCTCCAGCGGTTCGCTGTGACCGCAAAACGCGCAGAACACCCGCGCGCCCGTTTCGTCGGTGGTCAGCGCGCCACCGCACGCCGGACACTTGAGTTTTTGCGCCTGCACGCGCACCGCGCCATCGGCGGCGTGAATTTCCGGCTGTTCCCCGCGCGCAATCCGGTCAGCCTGTTCTTGAGTCAGCTTGCCATCCAGCACCATGAGCAAACGCATCGCATCGAGATTGCCCGGATCATACGCGATCACTTCGCTGATATGATTGCGCTTCACTTTTGGATCATCGCTCAAGCGCGCGATCCACAAATGTGCGTCGATGTAGTCATGTTCCAATTCCAACGCCTTGTGGAACCCCGCGATAGCATCGGCGGCGCGTCCCTGCCGCACTGCTTCAACGGCGCTGTCATAAATCGAACGCGCGCGCTGGCTTACATCATTTGAATACGTTGTGAGATGCGCCCGCGCAATATCCGGCACAAGCGGATTCAGCTCGGTAGTTTCGCGTTTTTTGCGTAGGCGTTCCTGCGCTTCTTCGAGCGTTTCGTACAGGCGATGCGCGCACCCTTCACATGTATAAACGCCATGTGTCGCGTCAAGGATCATCGTGCCGCCGCAGCGTGGACAATCGCGGATGATTTGGTCGGTCATGTGCTGCTCAACCCCATATGGTGATGAATCTCTGTCTAGCATAACCCGAATCCGAATTCATAGGATGGGTGCGAAACTTATTTCGCCTTGATTCCACCGTGTTTTTGACAGGCGTATCCCCCAATTTGTTCCTTTGCACAATTTGCCTACAATGGTTCGTGAGATACCTTTACGATATTTAGGAGTTACCTCATGCGTTTGGGCTGGAAATTTTCACTCCTACTGCTGCTTGTTATCGGCGGAGTGTTCACGCTTACGCCAAGCGCGTTGGCGGCAGGCGTGGTGGGAACGGGAGTGCCCGCAAGCTGCACCGAAGCCGCCTTCGATACGGCATTGGCGGGCGGCGGGCTGATCACGTTCAACTGCGGTGCTTCCCCGGTCATCATCACCTTGAGTACCAACAAGACCATCACCGCCCCCACTGAAATCGACGGCGGCGGGTTGATCACGTTAAGCGGCGGCACGGATCCGGGTCGGCTAAACGGGCTGTTCTATAACGCTGGTGCGCTGTTCACCGTGCGAAACATCACCCTTGCTGATGGACGCAACATCGACGGCGGCGCGATCATGAATGATGGCGGCATTCTCACGCTCGAAAATGTGCGCTTTCGCAATAATACCGCGGTGAACCCATCGCCAGAATCGAGCAGCGGGAACGGCGGCGCGATCTACAACAGCGGCGGATCGGTGACGATCAACGGCGGGAGCTTTTGGGTCAACCGCGCGGATCGCTGGGGGGGCGCGATCTTTTCAACGGGCGGATCGGTCAGTGTCAGCGGAACGCGCTTTATCGGAAACCGTGCCATCGGTGATGATGGCGGCGCGATTGCCAACGGCACAGGCGAACTTCCCGGCGGCACGGTCACGCTGGATGGGGCGGGTTTCCTGCTCAACCGCGCGAGTTTTAGCGGCGGCGCGGTCTACAGCATCAATGGCGGCGTGATCAACATCACTAGCGGCATCTTCGGGCTAAATCTCGCCAATGTCGGGGCGGCGGTCATGGCTGCGCCGCGCCGCGATCCCTTCACGTTGGAAGTGTTAAGCACGGGCGATGCGCTCAACGTGCAGGGCGGGCTGTATGCGTCGAATGTCGCGCTGTATCACGGCGGGGCAATCTGGAGCCGCGTGCCGACGATCATTTACGGCAGCCAGATCAGCCGAAACACCGCCATTCTCGATGGTGGCGGGGTGTATCTCGCGGATGATCAAGGCGAATCGTGGATAGCCGACGCGACGATTGCCAATAACCGTTCCCGGCGCGATGGCGGCGGGGTGTTCAACACTGCCCGTCTGCTCCGCCTGACCGGGACGACCATCCATCGCAATCTCGCCCGCGATGATGGCGGCGGCATTTATAACGAACAATACACCACCAGCGGATTCAATTTACAGATGCTCAACAGCACCGTGACAGGCAATCGCGCGGCGCGCGGCGGCGGGCTGTATCATCCCAACACCGAACTCAACGTGTGGATTCAATACAGTACGTTTGCCAACAATGCCGCAACAGGCACAACACTTGGCGGCGGCGCGCAGGTGTATTCACAGGGGACGCGGGCATCGTACAGCATCTTCACCAATGGCATTGGCGCGACCAACTGCGCGTTTCCATTAGACGCGGCGGGCGCGAACATTCAATTCCCGGATACGTCATGCGGCGCGATGTGGTCAACCGACCCGAAGATCGATCCGCTGGCGAGTAACGGCGGACCGACCATGACTCATGCGCTCCGCCCCGACAGCCCCGCGATTGACACGGGCAGTCCGCCGGGAGTCGGCTTTAGCTGCGAACCGCCAACCGATCAGCGCGGAAGTGTGCGTCCCGTCGATGGCAACGGCGATGGCGGCGTGTTCTGCGACATCGGCGCGTATGAGTTTAATCCGCAGGGGGGATTGGTGCTGCCCGTGACGCAAGCGACACCACAGGCGACGCTGCCGCAGGTGCCAACGCAAGCGCCGACGAATACGCCCGCGCAGCCCGTCGTGAACTGTCAGACGCTCCGCGTCACATCGCCGCTCGATGGTCTGCCGAACGGGATTGCGACGTTCTTCTTTGATCCGGTCAGTCCGGTGGGCGTGATCGCGCCCATATACGTGATCGCCATCTACAACGAGAACAATCAGCAGGTGGCGACGTTCAATGTACCGCCGGGATCAACCAGCGCCAGCGGGGATGTGAGCCAAGCCGCCATCGGCGGCGGGACGTTCTTCACATGGGAAGTACAAGCGTGGATCAACGGGCAGTTGGTATGCCGTTCGAGCGTGCGGATTCCGCGTGAAGCGCCGAATGTGTCTACGCCTGTGCCGCAGTGTGGCAACGGCATTCAAGAACCGGGCGAAACTCCGAATTCCTGCCCGAACGGGTATTAAAAAGTAGGGGCGACCCGCGAAACGCGATGCGAAGCATCGACCGTTTCGCATGGGTCGCCCCTTACCTTTACAACGAAATACTTCGCGCCTATCCCAGCGCCGAAGTCGGAATCCAGATGCGCGAACCGTTGCAAGCGATCCAGATTTGCGCGAAATCGCCGCTGATCTGCGTCACGTACCAGTTGCCCGCTGGCAGCGAGAAGTCAACCAGCGTGCCCAGATCAGGCTCATAATAGGCGGGTGCGCCCAACGGCACGTTGCGAATCGTCGCCGTCGTGGGCAGCGGATCAATACACCCATCCGCCCCAAGCCCTAGCAGAATATCGCCAACGCCGCTGGCGTTGAGGTTATAACCGGGCGTGGTTTGGGCAAAAGTATCATCAAAGATGACCAGATAATACTGCGTCCCCGCGTTCAGATTGACATTGTTGAGCGTGGTCGGCGTGGCGGGCGCAATACCATTATTCGCCCCGTAGATGCAGTTCCCAAATGCCGCTGCCGGGTTGAAACCGCTGTCCATGATATACAGGCTGGCAAGCGTACCCGCCCCGCCTGTGCTGGCGACGCTGAAGCTGTACAGCCCGGTTACCGTCACTGTGAACGGGAAGGCATCATAGCGCACCGGTGTTGACCCTTGCGCGGAGCAGTTCGGCGTGGAAATCGATACGACTGGCATAGTGGGATCGCCCGCAAACGTCCCCGAAAATGCGATGGCGGCAAACGCGGTCGATGTGCTTGCCAAGACTACGAAAACGACGATACCGACTATAATGAAAAACTTTCTCATAACAAAATCTCCGTGAGGCTCAGTCTGAATTCAGGTCATACTTTTATCATATGCACGATCAAAACCAGTGCAAGTTCTCTCGTACAAACATCTTAATAAACACCTCCTTAATGTTTCAGCGAAACACATCGTGACATCTGTGGTCACAGACCGCCGGACATGGAGGACAATACTTTGCCCTCACGACAATGCTTTATGCCCCGTTTTCGCTCACGCGCATCCGCGCCCACACTTCATAGCTCACCACCATCATCAGCATGAACGCGAGCAGCGCGACAGCGATGCTCTCCAACCCCAAGTTCACACCGGCCACCCCCAACAGACCGGGGAGCGCCCCCACGCCCACTGTCGCCGCCGCCACCTGAAAGCCAATCGCGTTGGCGGCGTGCGTGCGTCCCATGTGTTCCTGTGTCGCGGTGATCAACATGGCGAAGATGGGACCCAACATGAAGCCGAACAACGCCAGCGCGATCACGCCGCTTTCCGGGAAGGGATTCCACGCGAACAGCGCCATGCCCGCCAGCGCGCCGAACATGCATACACGGATCAACTGCTCGGCTTTGAACCGCTGCACGATGAAGCCAAAGACAATTCGCCCAATGGTGAAGCTCAACCAGTAAAACGCCACCCAACTGCCCGCTGTCGCTTCTTGGATACCACGCGACTCAAAAAAGATGCTCTTGCTCCATTGTCCTGTCCCCGACTCCAGACCTGCGAACAGGATGAACAGCAAAATCCCCACCCAAACTATAGGAAGGCGCAGCGTGGAGAGCATCGGGGTGGATGCCGAACCTGTGGTCACATCAGCGGGCGCTGATACGCCTGTCTCGGCGGTGTGCTGTGGACTGGTGTTCAAAGGCAGCCAGCGCGCACGTGTGATGAAGTACAGCGCGGCGGTCAGCACATATAAGCCAGACACCAGCCAGTACCCGACGCGCCATGACCCATCATTGGCAAGCACAAAGTTGATGATGAACGGGGCAATCGTCGCGCCAATGCCAAACGACGCATGCAGCCAGTTCATCAAGCGCGAGTCAAAATGCGCGGCGAAGTAGATGTTCATGCCGCTGTCCAAAATGCCCGCGCCAAACCCGCCGACTAACCCGAACAGCACAATCACGAACCATGCTGGCGCAAGCGCGTATCCCGCCAATGCCACCGCGCCTAAGACGCATCCCGCGACGAGCATCCAGCCGATGTTGTAGCGCGAGAACAAACGCCCGCTGATAAAGCTGGCGACAAAATAGCTGGCACTGGTGGCGAGATACAGTGTGCCAACCGCATCCAAATCGAGCGAGAAGGTTTCGCGCATATGCGGCGACCACACAATGCCGAGCAGCGCGCCGGGCATTCCTAGCACAATGAAGCTAAAAAACGCGATGAGAACGGCAGTCGTGTCAGTTTTTCGGGCGGGCATGGGGGAAACAGCTTTCCGTGATCAACATCAAGACACGATAGTTATAGCCCATAGCCGCCCGATCCATCGCATACCAGTTTTAGGTTATCTCACCCCCGAACCCCCTCAGTCCTTGGATGAGCGACAAGATATCTCTACTGATGGGAGATACCGGCTTGAAACCCAAAACAGAAGGGCAGGCTTTTGAATGGCATAGGCACGGTCAAAACGCAGTGACTTGGTTGAGACTGCTGTGCGCGACACCGTTGACTATCGCCACAGCTCTTGATTTAGGCGAGATTGATCCCGTTTGGTTATTTTTACGATCTAGACTTGTGCAGGTCGCCCAAAATAGATATAACTGTTATCGTCTAGATTTGTCAGCCGCTTATGTCCAAAATAGATCAGCCACCAATGCCTTTTTTGGGATAGTGCAACCGTCCTCATGAATCTGCCCGTGAGGACGCACTTGGAGAACTTTTTATGACAACCGCATATGAGGATATTGGCGAATCCCAGCAGAACTACGCCGGAAGTGAAGGCAGCAGGGGGCAAGGTGTCCAGCGATACCCGAACGAGGGATATCATGACCTGACAGACGCTGCCTTGATTGAACGGCTGTGCCAAGATGATTTAGAGGCGCTTGGTGGGTTGTTCGACAGATATTATCCGCAAGTGTATCGTACCGCTTATGCCATCACGCGGGACAGCGACGTTGCCGACGACATCGCACAGGATTGTTTTCTTAAGCTGCATCAATACGCGCGCCGCATCGATACCAGCCTACCGCTTGCACCATGGCTCTATCGTGTGACGGTCAATCTCAGCTATACTTGGATTTCACGGCGGCTTAAGCGCCGTGTATCGCTCGAAACGCTGGTGGATCGGCTGATGAGTCCGGCGTGGCTTGCGCCCGACCATGTCGCAGAGTTTTCCGAACTACAAACGCAAATCCGCGAGGCTGTCAGCCAATTGAACTTCAACCAGCGCGTAGTAGTGATTTTGCATTATATGTGCGGTCTAAGCCTAGAAGAAATCGGCAGTATACTCGACTGCCCGGATGGAACGGTCAAAAGCCGTTTATATTACGCCCGCGAAAATCTACGCCGCACATTAGGCGGGCTGTTTTCCGAACTCGCACCACAGGGTTAGAGGCACAATCTTATGCCGCATTTATCAGACAACCAATTCGATGACTGTATCGCCTATGCGTTACAGTCCGAGACACAGGTGACCAGCGCGCAAAAACACCGCGCGTGGGAAAAACTGCGTCAAAAGGTTGAAGCGCGCATCGCCGCGCAAGATGGGCAGGACACCTGCGCGATCATCGAAAGCATACACACCAACTCGCAATCTGAATCTGCCCTTCCAGTTGTCGTTGATGCGGAGCTGCTCCCCCACCCGGAGTCAGCGGCGCGCACGGTGAATGAACCGGGCGCACCCATCTTCTTGTTCCGCTGGCTCGGTCCTTGCATCCGCGTGATTAACGCTTCTATCGATGAATCGGCACGCTTTTTGTTCTGCGATGAATTCTCGCTCGAACGCGCCCGTCAGTATAATCCATCGTCTGCGCGCCATCACCTGCTCATGGCATCGAACTACGCTTATGCGCGAGCGTAATCACGCCCACCCATAGAGGCTTGCGAAACTGTCGATGCTTCCTATCGCGTTTCGCCCATGCAAAGCTCGCAGCATACGACATGAACGCAGAGAATGGCTATAGTTCTCTGCGTTCTTTTTTTCGCGTTCTCTTTTTGGAGTTCCTCCATGTATATCAAAGCCGCCCTGTTGTTTGAACCCAACCGCCGCTTTGTCGTCGAAACCGTCCATCTTGCCGATCCGCGCGCGGGTGAAGTGCGCGTCAAAATTGCCGCCAGTGGAGTTTGTCACAGCGATTGGCATGTGGCGACAGGGGATACCAAACAGCCCATGCCTGTCGTCACCGGACACGAAGGCGCGGGCGTAGTGGAAAGTGTCGGTGAAGGCGTAACCCGCGTGCGCGTGGGCGATCACGTCACATTGAGTTGGACACCCGACTGCGGCGAGTGTTTCTACTGCCAGCGCGGGCAGCCGAACTTGTGCGAAACCTACACCACGCCGCTGTGGAAAGGGGTGATGCTCGATGGCACGCCGCGCTTAAGTCGGCTTGATGGCAGCCCAATCTACCATTACTGCGGTTTGGCGACCTTTGCCGAATACGCCGTGGTGCCGGAAACCGCTTGCATCGCCATCCCCAAAGAGGTGCCGCTGAAAGCCGCCGCGTTGGTGGGCTGCGCGGTGGCGACAGGCGTAGGCGCGGCGATCTATACAGCGAAGGTCGCGCCGGGCGATACCGTCGTCGTTTACGGCGCGGGCGGCGTGGGATTGAACGTGATTCAGGGGGCGGCGTTGTCCGGTGCGGGCATGATCATCGCCGTCGATACTGCCCCGGCGAAAGCTGCCATCGCACGCGGTTTCGGCGCAACCCATTTTGTCCCCGCTGGATCAGCTTCGCTGGACGCGATCCGCGCACTCACCGATGGGCGCGGCGCGGATCACGTCTTTGAGACAGTCGGCTTGCCCGCTGTGCAAGAAGCATCGCTCGAGGCTGTACGCCCCGGTGGAATGCTCACACTCGTTGGTTTGTCGCCCATGGGCAGCGGAACGAACCTTCCCGGCGCGGTGATTGTGCGGCAGGAAAAGACGATCAAGGGGAGCTATTATGGTTCGGTTAGCCCGCGCCGCGACTTCCCGAAACTCATCGACCTGTACGGCAAAGGCAAGCTGAAGCTGGATGAACTCGTCAGCCGCGAATTTCCGCTGGAGCAGATTAACGAAGCGTATGCCGAAATGTTGAGCGGCGGCACGGCACGCGGGGTCATCGTGTTTGAGGCATAGAATTGTCAGCGCGTCAAAATCTAGAAGCGACCTTGACGAGCCACTAGTAGAGAAATACAGCACGCTGGATTAGATCATTAGCAGGGCGATCAATCCAGCGTATGAAGGACACATCTTTACGAGCTTTGGACCATCACTGTTCGCTGCGCTGCCACCGAATACAACGCTGAAGTATCGACAACCGCTAGAACTACGGCATCAGCGTTGGCGCGGTGAGGGTTTGCATCACTTCCGGTGGGAACATATTCACAACCACTGCTGTGAGCAGACTGCTCAACAAGAATGCGATGGCGAAGAAAATCAGCGTCAAAATCACGTTGGAGAGGAGGTAGGACACGCATCCCATCAAGAAGTTGAGGTTGTAACATTCCGCGACAACGCGCGAGACACGGCTCACCGCGCGGAATGATACGTAAAACACCACCAACCCGCCCAACCCGACAAAGACAACCGATCCGTAGGTGACAAGGATCGTCACCACCCACAGCGTCGAAACAACGAACAGGATTGGAATCCAGCGGTTGTAGTAGGCGAACAGCGAAGCGATCAAGTGGCTGAACGTGCCTACGCCGCCAAACGCTTTGGCGATATAGTGATTCACAACCGCGTGCAGCGAAGCGAAGATGATGTTGTTGATACCCGTCGCCAAGCTGGACACGAACAGCGCCCAAAATCCGATGCTAGAAAACAACAGTTCGTACTGCAAGGCGATGGGCGCGAAGGCGGCGGCATCGCCTAGTTCGCCCGATTCCATTTGCGCCAGCGCAATATCGAACACGCTGCGCGTCACTTCGATGATCACGATAGACGAAAGCAGCGGGAACAGAATGTTGATGATCAAGAACAGAACGTATTCAAAACTCGCGCCGCGCCATGTATCCTGCTTGGCTTTTTCGAGATGCTCGCTCTTGATCTGCTCTTTCTTCTGCGCGACTGCCGATTTGACAAACCCTTTGCGCGTTTCGCTGTCTACGATCATCCGAATGGCTTCATCACCCGATTCACCGGTCACACTGCCTGCCACGCTTGCGTAGTAGTCGTCATTGATCAAGTTGGGATTGAGGCGGAGCGCCTGCGCGAGATATTTCATCGCCTGTGCGTTATCGCCGTTGATGTTTGAACTCAACGCGAATTCGACAAGGCTTTTGGCACGGTCACGGTTTTGCTTGGTGACGGTGTATTCACGTCCGCGTGTGGGGATTTCGGTTTCTGGTTTACGCGCTTCTTCTTTCGGCGTTGGGGTTTTGTAAACGCGCAGTTTGACCGTACCATCTTCGTTGAGCGAAGATACGGCGGGCGCGGCATAGCTCGGCGGCGCGGATGCGCTTGAAGCCGGTGCGGCGGCGGAAGTTTCGCCGTTCTGCTGGCGGATATACGCCCCGGCTTTGCGCGCGAGTTCGCGCAGTTCCGGTTCGGGATCATCCCTAAACACATTGGCGAGATACGGCAGCGCCGCCATGTCTTTGGAGCGCCCAAGCGCGATAATCGCTTGTTTACGGGTGTCTTTGTTGGAATCGTTTAGCTGTTCGATGAGATGATCGATCATAATGTCGAGTGCTGCCCTCTTTAACCGCGGTTACGAGTCTTCCTATTATGTACGCGAGTATCCGTTGGCGCACATTAAGCTCTCGCGCCAGCGTCTGTCGAGTCGATTTCGTCATTGTGCGCTGCACGCCAGATAGTGATGACCGTCACCCACACCATGATCGAAATGACTACGCTCCATTCCAGCGCGGCGGCATCCCATACGGGAAGGCGTGCGCCTTCCGGAGGGAGCAGCGATTCACGCCCGCCGCGAAAGATGAGCGCGAGAAATGCCAGATTGAGCAGGATTGACGGCACACCGATGAGCGCCATCCAGCGTGGGTAGGGTGTTTGACGCGCAAACCCAACCACCAACGAAAACAGCACAATCCACACAAGCGAGCCGTTGAAGAAGCCGAACGCGAAATTGCCGTGCCACTCCAAGTTGATGTCCATCGGGAAGCAGGCGACAAGCGCGGTTGAGATGCCCGTCAGCGCGCCGATGAGGGCAAAAACACGGCGTAGAATCCCATTAAAGCGCAAGCCCAACAGCAGCAAAAATGCGCCATACGCCAGCCCACCGATCAAGAGCGACAGGTTGAATACGTATGAGCGTTCCGAATCGGCGGTGTGACCGAGTTCGGAGACAAAATGGCTGAGCGGCGAATAGGTTTCGCCCGCGCGACCAATATAGGCCAGCGCTGTGATCAACGACGCGGATGTGATGATTCCTGCGCCGACGAAGCCGAACAACATCATCAAGCGGCGGTTCAACGTGTTCATGAGGCACTTTTCAACGGGAAAGACGCGACATGGGTATAGACCGCGCCGGAAGGTGTCAACTGACTGGAGATGAGATAGAACGCTTTCACGCCAATCGGATCGGATTCGAGCGCGGCGTATGTGGCGATGAACCGATCCGCTTCGGGACTCGGTTTGCCGCTTTTCAGCCGTGCTAACGTAATATGCCCGCTGAACGGGTGGTCGTCGGGCGGGAAGCCCAAGCCCGTGACCGCGGATTCGACCTGTTGATAGAGCTTGTGCAATTCCGGCGGCGCATCCACGCCGATCCACAGCACGCGCGGCGCTTGTTTGGGATTGGGCGGGAATCGCCCCACGCCGCGCAGCGTGAACGAAAACGGATCGACGCGAATCGCCGCCAACGCTTCGGTCAGCGGCGGCACACGGGATTCGTCGATGCCATCACCAAGAAAGCGCAGCGTGAGATGATAGGTATTTGGCTTTGACCACACCGCGCCGGGAATGTCCGCGCGGACGCGGGCAAGATCGGCTTTGGTGTCGTCGGGCAGTTCGATGGCGATGAACAGGCGCACGGGTAATCGCCTTTACGCGCGCGGTCCAATGCGCTGAGCGCCAACCGTGATCACAGGCTGTTCTAACGGCGACTGCCACTGTGTCCATGCGGCGGTGCGTTGGAAATGACTCGTCCAAGGGACATATTTGGTCATGAGCGCCAAGCGCATCGGGATCGGCATCATAATCAGCGGATTGATGATGTGGCGTTCACCGATGGGACGAATTTCAAAGTGGACGTGCGCGTTGCTGCCCAGTGACATATCGAACGTGCCAAGCACGGTATCCGGCGTGATCGATTCATCGCGGGCGAAGGTGCGCGCGGGGATCAAGTGCTGGTAGATGACGATGTAATTGCCCGTGTTGATGCGAATGCCGAAGCGATCCACGCGCACGAAGCGCCCAAACACGCCCGCGAACACAGGTTTGCCATGCGCGCTCGGTCCGCCGTAGTCGATGCCGCTGTGAAGTCCCTGCGCGTAACCGTCGTAGCCCCAACGCGCGCCATCGGTGAAGGCGAACTGGGTATTGCCGTAATACTGCACCCAATTGACGATGGATAAATCGAGCGGATGGCGCGCCACAAGCGCGTCACGCTGCGGCAGTTTGCTCACATCCAGCACATCGTTGGGGATGCCGACGACGGTGGGATCGGCGGGCGGGGGTGGTGGCGGCGGGGGCGTAACTGGCTGCGGCGATGTTCCCGATCCTGTGCCGCCAGCGGCTTCGACCATGAAGATGAGCGAATTGCTGATGGCGCGTTCGGCGCTCCATCCGGTCGCGTGCCGCCACCAGATGAGCGCGTCGGCTTCGGTGCGGCTGGTCGCATCGACATCGAGAAGCGTGCCTGCCGGAATTTTCGTGCCAACGAGCGCACCACTCAACGCAGGGCGATCCCGCACATTGAGCGCCGTTTGCACGCGGAATCGCTTTTGCGGCGGCTTAGGATCGGGCGTGACTTTGACTTCTTTCGGCGGGTTTTCGCCCGTTTGAAAGCTGGTGATTTCGACCATGAAGATCGACTTGCCATCGAGCGAACGTTCGACTGACCAGCCGAGCGAGTGCCGCCACCAAACGAAGCCTTCGGCTTCCGTCCGGCTGTTATCGACGACATCGACGATGGCGTTCTGGGTGAGTTGGGTCACAATGGACGCGGATAAGCTGGGGGCGTTGCGAACGTTGACGGGTCCAACGGGGACATTAAAAACGATGTTTGCCACCTTGAATCACTCCCGGTGCGTGTTTTGGAATTTGCTGCGGCTATAACACGCATTATATGCGGGATTTAGCATCCTATAAACGATGCGAGATCAACGATGTGGCGTGAACAACAGTAGCGAGCGATGGTCAGTTAAGCAGCACGTTTTTTGTGTCCAATTTAGGGGTGCAGTACAGTCTGGTCCGCACATCTTGCGCTTGAATACGCAGAGCAAACAGATTAACCAACGTGATGAGAGCGAAAAGATACATGCAGATACGAATGTTACGGCTCATCTACCAGCCCATCTCTTGGATGATTTTAGACTGAGCTTTACCCCGCCCTCGAATCACCCGGCGCGACCTGCACAATCGATCCCCATGGCTGGTACTGCGCGGCGAAAATTTCGCGGTCAATCTCGTTGCCCGCCATATCAAGGATGATGCGTGTCACTTCAACGTATGCGCCTTCTGCGCCCCAATCGACCTGTAATTCCTGTCCCGGCGAAAACTCAGGATTCACTTCATAGCGCACAGGCAGCGATGGTTGAATGTCGCGGATTTCTGGACCCTGCTTGACCACCTGCCGACCCGGATTGGTGCTGTAAAACCGGAACTGAATCGAGTTAGTGGCGGGAAAAACCGATGTTTCGATCAGCAGGTGATAATCGGTGTCGTTGAGGAAACGGAAATCAAGATCGGGCGTATAGATCGCCGCGTCCATGCCCACGCCTTCGGGATCGGCGCGTTCGTAGTAGCCGACACGGTAGCTGTGCGCGTAGCGTTCGACAATCGGGAATCCACCATAAAATGCCGCGCGGAATGCCGTCGTACTCACCTGACACACACCGCCGCCCACACCTTGAATCGTGCGCCCGCCGTAGATTACGGCGCTTTGCACATAGCCTGCTTCTGGGCTGATATCACCGACGTGCTGATTGAACGAGAAAATCTCACCCGGCGCGATGATCAAGCCATCAAAGCGCGCCGCCGCCATGATGATATTGTCGATGCGCGCGCGGGTTGACCCCGCGTAGAAAGAGGTGCCTTGTGACACCAATTCAGTGATTCCGAGTTCGGCGGCGGTCACGCTGTCATGGTAAGGCGGCAGTTGATAATCGAACGCCATCGGTGCGGTGCGATTGGTCGGGCTGAAGATCGCCGTTTCCATATTGGCGATGGTCTGCGCGACATTGAGCGTGCGTCCGCTGCGCGAGGCTTGGATTATTTCGAGCTGGCGGGTGTCGTCGTTGAAATGAAAACGTCCGTTTTGCGGGGCGATGATCAGCCCGCGCGCGAGGTTCTCTAGATAGGGCTGGAACGCGCCCGTGTTGACCGTGACTTCATAACGAATCGAACCATCGTCGGCGCGGATGGTGCCAACTCGGAGCAGCGCGGCGATCTGTTCGACAGATGCCGTCCACGGTCCGAGCGGATTGCCATTGCCATCATCCGCAACGAGCATGATAGGACCCGACAGCGCGATTTGCGCCCGCCGCGCCGCTTCATCAACGTTGGCGACGATAGGGGGCGTTTCGCGGATTGCCAGCGGAATATCCGTGCTCTGGTTCGGGTTGAGAATCGCCGCATCAAGGCGGCTTAACGTGCCCATCACATCGACGGTGCGCCCAAGCGATCCCGGTGTGATGGTCACGTTTGTGCCGTTGATGCTGAATGATGCGTCGGTGGGCAGGCTGTTGATTGATTCGGCTATCCGGTTGAGATGTTCGAGCGCGATATTCTGGTCGTAGGTGATGACGGGCTGGATCGCTTTGCCATTGAGCCACGTTAGCACTTGATCGACAATATCGATCATCGGGTTATCGGCGTGCCCGACCTGCATCGCTTGTTCGGCGGTTGCTTGTGAGTCGAACGTCACGCCGAGATCGCCCGCCGTGAACTGCCAGTATTGATTATCCGCGCCGCTGTCACGAATGATAAATACGCGAGAATTATCTAACTGGAAACGCTGATCGAGCGCGGCGGCGGCTTCGCTGACCGTCATGCCGGAGAGATCGAGTCCATAAGCGGAGACGTTCGGCACGATGCGGTCACGAAATTGAATTTGGAAATAGGCGGCGATGATGGTCAGCAGGAGCAGGAGCAGCACCACGCCGCTGAACAACAAAATCGGCAGCCGGATCAACCAAGGGCTGATTGCCGGTTCATCCGGGGGATACGAGTCGTAACGGTCATAACGATAAGAATTCATGGGCGGGATACACGCTCACATAACCGAACACCTGTGTGATGTTTCGATTATAACATGAGTGGGGGATGTGTTGTCGCTCACAGCCCCTCATCATCACATCGTATGCACCTACGCTTCAAGAACCTCTGGTTCTTGAGCAAATTGATCGGGAGATTCCTCTGTTTGTGTCATATCACGGGGAATTGTTTTTTCTATAGCCCGTTCAATACGAGAAAGCAGCGCTTCTTTCCGAGCTTCAAAAAACTGTGAAAACTGATCAGAACGCAGGTATGCAGGCACAATCACATGTGATTCAAGAATTTCGTCCATGCGTTTGCTGCCGATTTCTGTCTCAATACGCTTGATATAAACACTTGGCGCATTATTACTAATAGTGCGGTTTGTTTTTCCAGACAATGGTGTTTTGTTAACGATACTGTCACGGTGATGAATATCAACATTGTGTTTATCGCACCAATCTGCGGGGAAAATGTGGTGAATATCGATCAGCGAGTCTGCGTACACTTGCTCCTCAACTGGTTCACCAGTGACGAAATCTAAGGCATTATCACGAAGTAGCAAGGCGGAAATACCTTTGTATGCTGCGCTGTTGCGAGTTTTTAATGAAAGTAGGCGATTTGGGTCAAAGTTTGCATCTCGCACAGTATTAGGCTCCTCGCCGCCATTAATCCAATCTATGAGTTGAGGTAAATCTCTTGCAAAGCGCGTTTCTACTGCACTGCTATAAAGTTCACCCAGAACTCCACACCAGTACCAACGGATAAGTTTTTTCCGAACATGATCCTTTTCGGCAGCATCTCCAAGTATTGCATATACGGCTGCAAGAGGAACAAGTTGTGTACGATAAGGCAAATCACGCGCGCTAAAGACTTTCTGACTTTTGAGCAACCGTGCTGCTTTCTCAAAACCATTAGCTAAGGCAGTTTGCCAGTCTTGAAACTCCTGCCGCTGCAATCCTAAAATATCCTTACGTTTACAACCTACAGCCGGTGCATTTTCTGTGGATTCGGATGACGCGAGGTACTTCTTGTATCTTTGATAGGTGGTCAGCAGAGCAATTCCCTGCAAAAAATCGTCGCTTTGGACTGTGTTTAAGACTGGCAGAGGATTAGGGAGAGACCTAAATCTTTGCGTAATATCCTGCCATTGTCTACGTAAATCGAAATCTTCAGCCGCAAAGGTTGCTGTGAGTAATTCAAAGACAGTTAGCGAAACCCCGCCCGTATTCACCTTCTCAAAAACTTGGCAAACAGCTTCTTTAGGGGTTTCCTTTATCAGGGTGATAATTGGCATCTGGTATTGCTCAAAACGCTTAATCACATCCTGCTCAAATTGGTTGTACTGTTTCATTACAGAAGAGTCATAATTCCAGTGTTCCTGATAGCCTGTTCGCCACTCAAAATCTGAAAAAATGAAACGAAGTGGAAATAGATGAGCCTGATATTCTTTTTCGTTTGAAGAATAGTCTTCAATAATTTCCCCGCGAAAATTCTTGATTTGGCGGGTTTCTGGCAAGCTAATGATTGCCTCCTCACGATCAAAACTGGGATCAAGTGCCCTTTTAATATCGATGTAATACCAACGCTTGATCGCTTTTTTGCGGGCATCTCGTGTTTCGACGACTTCATTTGAGAATATGGATTGATACAGCGAGGTGAGACGTTGTTGACCATCCAATATCAGATACTCAGGTACAGTGGGTTCATGTAGCTTCACGCCCTCAATTAAACGAGGTTTGAATCGTACCTGTATATTACCTGTTTGAAGCAACATGAGAGTGCCAACAGGAAAGGATAGCGAAATACTCGCCAGCAAACTCTTGATATGATCGTCATCCCAAACCCATCCGCGCTGAAAATCTGGAAGTTGTATTTTCCCTGCACTTATATCAGATAGAAGGTCTTTTAGTGGTTTTTTGTCACTACCGAATGTGCTTGTGCTTAAGCCGGTCATCTTCTAACCTCTTTCAGGATAATGTTAGTGTTCAAACTGTGGAATCAGTTTGATACAGGACATTATTAATGTTAGCAAAGATTTGGGCTAAAAAAAATAAGGCTTCGTGTTAAAGCGACGGCAGCGTGGGAGATGGCTCCGGCGTGGGGGTTGGATCGGGGGCGGGTGGGAAATGCACATCGTCGGGTAGAGCTTCGAGCGCGGATGTATCAAGCGGCACGCCGTTGACGGTCAAGCCGTTGAGGATGATTGGGAGCGCGTCACGCACATCGCCCTGATAGTGTTCCGGCACGCTGACGTTGCACACAACCAACTGTTTGTTGGGGAGCGCCACCGCCATCACCATCGTGCGCGTGCCATCGGGGCTGGTGAGCAGGTAATACGCGGATTCATGTTCGTTCCAAACGAATGCGCTTGGCTCGCTGACCGCCGCACCGCCGATCATGTCGGGCATATCAACAACTTGTGACAGCACTGCCAGCGCCACATTATGCTCGTCGGATTCCGGCAGGGCGAAGGGGTCAAGCGGCGGGACGAAGATATAGACGATCACACCTTGCATCTCGGAAGGCGATCCGTCGAACTTCGCGCCGTGTTCCGCCATGATTAAGCCATCGCTGGTATCCGCGATCCAGCCATGAGGCAGCCACAAGCCGACTGTCACGCCGCTGCTTTCAAATTCCACCCAGCGCGCGCGAGGATAAGCATTCACTTCTTCCGTGCCGCTTCGATCAGCAGACTCGACGCTTGACTCGGCAGACGCTTCGGTGGTCTGCGCGGGCGCAGGGGTATTCGATTCTATTATCTGGCAGGCGGACATGAGGAACAGAATAAGCGTCCCCAAGAATAACCATCTCAACATCACAGCTACCAGTAAACGTCTCTACGTTCATGCGATTTGCTTTGTTAGGGAGTTTAGGCGCATGTGCGGACGAGCTTGACCGGTCAAACACCACTCCCGCAGACATGGTAACACGATCCAACGATCCGGCGGGGGATTGCTAAACAGACACTAAACTGTGCGGGGTATGAATCCGATACATGCGGGGTTATGCTCACTAGCAGTTATACTTCGCGGTGAACTATCGTCTGAACATTGGCAGTTCTTATGGCAGATTGCGACATTCTCATCATTGGCGCGGGGCATAACGCGCTGGTGTGCGCCGGATACTTGGCGCAAGCGGGTTACAAAGTTCTCGTACTGGAACGGCGGCACAAAGCGGGCGGCGCGGTTGTCACGGAAGAAATTGTGCCCGGCTTTAAATTCGATCTCGGCGGATCGGCGCATATCTTGATCAACCATACGCCGATTGTGAATGACCTCAAGCTGACGGATTACGGCTTGGAGTATCTCGATCTCGATCCGCTGTTTTTCGCGCCCTTCCCCGATGGTAAACACTTCACGATTTACAAGAGCGTCGATCAAACGTGCGAGAGCATCACGGCGTTTTCGCCAGCCGATGCCGACAATTATCGCAAATTCATCGATAAGTGGACACCGATGGCGCACGGCATGGTTGAAGCGTTCAATCACGCGCCCACGCCGTTGAATCTCGCGCGCTATTTGATGTTCAACGGCGGGATCGATCCCAAACGCGCTGACCAGATCAATGACCTGATACGCGGGTACGGGCAGGTTCTCAAGCACAGTTTCGCGGGCAAAGAAGTTCCGGCGCTGATCGCGTGGATGGCGGCGCAAAGTGGACCGCCGCCGGGGGAACCATTCTCCGCGCCGTTCGCGCTGTGGCATCCGATGTATCACGTTAGCGGGGTGAAACGTCCACGCGGCGGATCGGGGATGCTGACACAGGCGCTCGCCAAGATGATCGAAGCGCATGGCGGCAAAATTCTCACGTCGTCGCCTGTGAGTAAGATCATGGTGGAGCATAACCGCGTGATTGGGGCGGAAACCGAAAATGGCGAACGCTACACGGCGAGTCGGGCGGTGGTGAGCGGGGCGCACATCCACACGACGTTCAAGCTGTTGGGCGATGCCGCGCCGCCTGTTGCCCGCGATCTCGTCGAAAAGTCACGCATCGGCAACGGGTTCGGCATGGTGATCCGCTATGCGGTGGAAGAACTGCCGAACTATATCGCCAAGCCCACGCCAAGCGGTCAGGATCACGGCGAAAACCATATCAGTATGCAGTTCATGTGTCCCGACATGGATTATCTCGAACGGGCATACGGCGATTATCTTGGCGGGCGACCCTCAGCCGAACCCGCGCTGATCAGCATGACGTGGAGTGCGGCGGATCGGACGCTTGCGCCCGAAGGCAAACACGTCATGTTCGTGTGGGCGCAGTATTTCCCCTACAAGCTTGCATCGGGGCGCACATGGGACGAGATCGCGCCGGAAGTCGAAGCGAGTATTCTGGGGGTGCTGCGCCGCTACGCGCCCAACATGACCGACGACAAAATCATCGGCAAACTGGTGGAAACGCCCGCGTATTTGGAACGTGAACTCGGTTTGTATCGCGGCAACGTGATGCACCTCGAAATGTCGGTTGATCAGATGTTTATGCTGCGTCCGACGCTGAATATGGGCAAGTATCGGGCGCCGATCAAAGGGTTGTATTTGACGGGCGCGAGTACCCATCCCGGCGGCGGGATCATGGGCGCGGCGGGGCGAAATGCGGCGGGGGTGCTGCTGCACGATCTCGCGCGGCGGAAGGTTTAACCATGGCTGAACTCGATTTTCCGGGCGGGCTGCCGCGCGCCATTACGCCGCCGGATGAACCCCTGAACGATGTGCTACATGCGGCGGGATACACGGCGGCTGTTGAGTGGGGCAAAGCGCGGTTTTATCGTGGGATGGTCGAACTGGCGGGTGGCTTGGCGCACATGGGATTTTTGCGCTCCCAAGCCCTGCTCAACCTGTTCAGCGATGCGAACGCGCGCACAGGCGCGGCGTACACGCTTGGCGAATTGTTCGGCGTGATGAAAGTTGGTAAATCGGCTGCACGGTCTGCGGCGGTGGAGCACCTGTATGGGCTGTCGGACAAACGTATTTTGATGCGCGGGTATGTCGTGCCGTGCCCGGTGTGCAAGCTCGATAACTGGATCAGCGTGAGCAAAATCAACGAGCGCGTGGCGTGTTCAGGATGCTTAGCGGCGTTTCAAATGCCGCTGCAAGTGCATTTCTCGTACAAGCTCAATCAGGTGTATCTGGAAGGGTTGGTGCAGGGCGCGCTGACCGTTTTACTGACCGCGATGCACCTCTATGATGGCGGCGCACCGTTCACATGGCAGGCGTGTACCGTCGCGGAAAAAGGCGGGGGTCGCACGGAGATCGACTTGCTGTGCAAACGTGGGGATGCGCTGGTTGTGGTCGAGTGCAAGGACAACTTCAACGCGGGAAGCGATGCGGCTGCTTTTGAGGAACAGGTGAGGCGGGCGAAACAAGTTTCGCGCGAAATTGGGGCGGAGTTCGCGTTTGCCACGCTCCAACCCGCCGCGTCGATTCCGGCTGCGGTGCAATCGGTGATCGACGCGGTAGGGGCTAGCGTGCTGGATCGGGATGTGCTGCTGCACGGCGGGGTCAAGACCCTGCCCTACGAATGATGCGTGTGAAAGTGCGGCAGGATGGCATCCGCCATGTGTTCGATGCGCTCGATGTCGTCCAGATCGAGCCACTGGAGCATGATGCGCTCACAGCCGAAGGTAGCGTAGGCTTCGATCTGCTCGATCACCTGTGATGCTGTGCCCGCGATGATGCGCCCGCCGCCGCGGAGCTCATCGAGCGACTTTCCGGCTGCATCGAGTTCGGCTTGATCGCGGAAGTAGCGCACCTGCGTCATGAGTGAGCGCTTGATGTCCGCTGGATTGCGGGCGATGGCTTCGCACAGTTTGGAGAGCAGCTCGTTTTTCTCTTTGTACGTGTTCGCGTCGATGAAAACGCCGTTCCACTCGTCGGCAAAGCGTGCCGCAAGCGGGAGCGTGCGCGTACTGCCGTTCCCGCCGATCAAGATGGGGACGCGGTGCTTGGGGCGCGCGAGCAGAATCGCGTCGTGGAGCGAGAAGTATTTCCCCTCATAGTTGACCGGATCATCGCTGCGGAGCAGACGCACGATCACTTCCAAGCCTTCGTTGAGCATAGCGAAGCGCGTGGGGAAGTCGTAGAACGGGATGCCGAAGTTGTGATGCTCACGGTCTTGCCAGCCCGCGCCCACGCCCAAAATCACCCGCCCCCCGCTGAGATCGCTGACAGCAGCCGCCATGCGCGCCAGAAGGGCGGGCTGACGGAACGTGATCGGCGAGACGAGCGAACCGAACTCGATGGTTTGCGAGGCGGTGGCGGCGTAGGTGAGCGATGTCCAACATTCGAGCGATTCGAGGTAGGGTCCCGATGCGTCGGTGTAGTGGTCTGACCGAAAGACGTGCTTGAAGCCCTTGTTTTCTGCCGTTTGCAGAATACGCGACCAGCGATCCCACGTTAGCCCGTTCTGCCCTTCGATCATCAAGCCGATGTCCATGTGTGCCCCTTCAGATATGCGTGTGTTTGGGCAGGGATTGTAGCGAGGGATGGGGATCGTTGTCGAAAGTGTCGCTAAAGCCCTCCGGCTAAGTGAAAAGCCTGTAAGCCCCGTGAAAGGGGCTAAATAACGATTCCTGCGGCATAAGCCTTACAAGCACGCTTCAGGTGGGGGATTACATTCCCTGCCGACACAAGCAAAAATGTATGCAAGCTCGCAAAACAACTACGGACAACCCTCATGGCAAGTTTCGCCACGGGCGTGATTTCAAGGCGGCGGACGCGCGCGCCCATACGAAGCGCGGGACAGGCGGGCGCATCGCGATGCGCCCCTACGGATGTGCGAAGGGGAAGGCATCCCCGCGATAATCCCCGATGAGTGATTTATAATAGCCACAAGATTTTGCACATGTAGGACATTTTCCCGATGATTTTCAACAATCCACGCGAGACTGTGCGCGTGTTATGGACGACGTTTCGCTTGCGCTGCCCCAACTGCGGAATCGGCAGGACGTTTCGCGGGCTGTTCAAGGTCAACACGCACTGCGATCACTGCGGTGTGCGTTTTGAGCGCGAAGGCGGCGAATCGGTTGGCGGGATGTATATCAACTTGAGCGTGGCGGAAGTGACGACGATGGGCGGGTTTTTTCTCGTCCATGCGCTGTTCAAGCCGCCGTTTGAGCCGCATCTCGTTTTCTGGATCGCGTACAACATCCTGTTTATCGTGTGGTTTTACAACCGATCCCGCTCAATGTGGATGGGGATCACGTATTTGACGGGCGGCGTGATGCGGGATGAGCAGCGCGATCCCGGTGATGAAGTGATGACCGAAGTGGATTACCAGCAGAAGCGATAAAATTCGGCACGAGCCTTTCCGGTTTTATAACATGGAGGGGACAAGACCCCTCCCTACGAAAGCCGCCCGCCGATAACGCGCGTGAACGGCGGGCGCAATAGCTTGCGCCCCTACGGAATGTTTGTGTTAGGAATAAATGTCCGTGCGGCGGTCTTCCATCACGGGGATGCGCGCGCGGACAAGATCGACGTAATCGAGGTCGATTTCGGCGGTGGCGAGGGTAGGCGCTTCCCCGACTTCGAGGACGATTTTCCCCCACGCATCGACAATCATCGAGTGACCGCCGAAGGTTTTATCGCCGGTTACGCCTGCCGAATTGCAGCCGATCATGAAACACTGGTTTTCGATAGCGCGGGCTTGCAGCAGCAAGCGCCAGTGATCAATGCGCTCGATGGGCCATTCGGCGGGCATGATGACCATTTTCGCGCCGCCAACAGCGTAGCGCCGGAACAATTCTGGGAAGCGCAGATCGTAGCAGATGGCGATTCCGGTTGTCCCCCACGGCAAATCCATGATCAAAGGGGCGGCTCCCGGCTGCAAGTAGCGGTGTTCATCCATCAACTGAAACAGATGTATTTTGCGGTACACGCCCATCAAGCGTCCGTTAGGGGCGAAGAAGGGCGCGCTGTTGCTAACTTCCAAGCCGCGTTTTTCCATCATCGAGCCGACGATGCTGATTTTGTGCTGTGTGGCGAGTGTCGCCATTTGCGCGAAAATGCCGACATTGAGCGCCGCGCCCAAATCACGCGCTTGATCGAGCGCGTAGCCTGTTGACCACAATTCCGGCAGAACAATGAGGTGCGATCCACGCCGCGCGGCTTCTGCAATGTAGTCTTCCGCGACTTTGAGGTTTTTTCGCACATCGCCCAGTGTGATATTCATTTGTGCCAGACTGATAATCACCTTCGCCATGGTCATCCTCTCAAAGGGTTAAGCCGACTTATAGTACGAGTATGGATCAATCCTACGTATGTTGATGCTTGTCTTTGATCATCAAGCGCATTTCGTTAGTGGGGATAAAGCCGAGCGATTCATATAAAGGTCGCCCGTATTCGCTGGCGTGCAGCGTGAGCGCCCCAACACGCGGCTGATGATCGTGCGCCCACGCGATGATCGCCTCAACGAGCGCGCGGGCGATCCCGCGCTGGCGGTGATCCGGCTCGACGTAGACGTTGAGCAGATACGGGCGCAAATGCGCTTCGGGATCGGCGGGCATGGGTGCCCATTCGACGATGCGGACTCCCGCGCCGCCGACAATTGTTTCCGCGGGGGCTTGCGTATCGATCACCATCCAGCCGAGATAATGCCCGCTGACAAGATGCGGCTTCACCCATTCGGCGAAAGCAGCTTGCATCGTGCCAGTATCGCCCGAAACGCCGATGTCATCGAACATGGCGCGGCGATGATGCGCGATCACGGGCGCGTCGGCGGGGGTTGCCATGCGGATATGATAACGTGTGGTATCCATCAGGGTCGCCAATCAATTACGCCGGTGAGGTTGCGCCATGTGCTTGCCACAGCTTCGATGATAGCGGGTTCGTCCATCGCAGAAGTGTCGATCTCGCAGATGCCGGGTTGGGATCGGACTGCCCATTCGCGGTGGAGCGTGCCAATCGCGAGACTGCGCTCGCGCGGGTTGTGATAGCGCGCCCCCAACGCGAGATGAAGCCGCTGCAGCACCGCATCAATCGACGCGACGAGACAGATCACGGGACCGGTTGATTGGAGCGCGGCGTAGTGATCGCCGTGCAGCAGGATTTGCCCGCTGATGTGGATCACGGTCCCGCGAAAAAGGGCGATTTCGTCCACCAGTTCGCTTTCGAGCGCCTTAGTACGCGAATCGCCGTAGAGCGCGCGCATTTCTTCGGCGGGCATGTCGGCGCGTTCTTCAAAGCGCTGGGCGAAATCGACGAAAGGCATTTTGAGCCGTTCCGCGACACCGCGCGCGACAGGAAGCTGACCGGGTCCGATGTACCCGGTCAGGATGACGTTCTGATCAATACCAGAGGGTGAGCGAAACATAGGCAGCCTGATCCGTGAGGTTGCTAGGCGTTCTCTTGGATGTGTTCGGTTTCCCAGTCGGGATACCAGTCATCGAGTAATGGGAATAGTTCGTTCAAATCTTTGACGATGGCATCCGGTTGGATATCGTCATCGCCGCTTTCAAACGGACGACGATCAATATACCGCAGGACGGCTTTCATGCCTATACGCTGCGCGCCGACTATATCCGCGTGCGGATCATCACCGACGAACACGGTTTCGTGGGGTTTGGTATTCACATGGCGAAGCGCGGTATGAAAAATTTCGGGGTGCGGTTTGAGATAGCCCACATCGGCGGCGGAGATGCGGCAGTCTGGGAAGAAGTCGAGAATACCAAGCCCGCGCATTTCCACTTCGCGGAGCATCATCGGTTGGTAGGCATTGGTCACCACGCCGACTTTGATCCCCGCCGCGATCAAACGGGACAGCACGGCAGGGACTTCGGGAAAGATCGTCGTGCCGGGGACGGCTTTCCAATCGTATTCTTCTAACACGCGGCGCATATCCAGCTTGGCGATGGGCGCGCCAAGCGCGATGGCGCTTTCGACCAACACGCGACCAATATTCGGCGCTTGCTGGGTGACGCGCGCCGCAGCCCATGCCGCCATACTGCGGTTGTGGAACTCGGCGCGGTAAGCATCAAGAGTTTCGATGGGGTGGACTTCGGCACACAGGTATTCGTATACACCGCCGAGCAAACTCGCTTCAAGCGTTGTCCAATCGGTTTTGAGCGAACTCCAGTCGATGAGCGTATCGTCCATATCGAATAGGACGGCTTTCAGTACGGGTTTTTGTTCCTTCATGTGTTCCTTGTGTTTCACAAATTGGTCGAGTGTGTTATCGCACCGTCATCGCAGCGCGCACCGACAGCAGCATATCGTCGATGCCCTGCTTGAAGGTGGCGAAACGCGGCTGCCAGCCCAAGACCGTTTTGGCTTCGGCATTGTTAGGATGCGCGCTGGCATTCAAAAGCGCGAACTGCGCTGCGCCAAGCGTGAGCCGCGCCAAAAACGCGGGCGGCGTTTCCGGTGAAACCAAGTGCTGTGTACTTGCGAGATAGTTCAAAAATCCGGCGGGCGAATCGGCATGATCATCGACAATGTCGAGCGTGCGATGAGCTGCCGCGTCGTTTCCAATGGTGAGCGCGACAGCGTTCGCCGCATCGTATACGTTGACCCACCCCGCAAGGGCATGGCGATCCGTACTGTTGGGGACACCGCGCCCCGATTTGAGCGCGGCAAGCACCGCGTTCAGTTGATCATCCGCTTCACCATAAATGTAGCCAAAACGCAGCACCGTGACAGGAATTCCAGCGGTGAGCGCGGTGGCTTCGGCGCGGTGAACGGCGTTCAATACGCTCGCAAGCGCCTCATCTTCGGTGTGCGCGCCCGCGAAGGCGTAACTACCGTGAATAAACTGCTTTGCGTTTGCCGCCTTCGCCGCTTCAACAAGCGCCGCCGTGCCATCGATCAACAGGCGTGAAGTGTCATTCCAGTTGACGGGCTGAAAGGGTAAATGGGCAGACGCAAGCGGCGCGAGATTGATCGTCACATCGACGCTGCCCGCTGCGGCGAGCATGGCGCTGCGAAGTTCACCCGCGCGGAACAGCGACGGGTAGACAGGCAGCGCGCCAAGCGCGCGTAGAGCAGCGGCATCGGCTTTGTTGGCGGCTGTGCCGATGACGCGATGCCCCGCGGCGACCAACTGGCGTGTAAGCGTGCGACCCAATGAGGTCACAGCGCCAGTGATGAAAACGGTTTTGGCTTCGGCAGGGCTAGAGGGTGGGGTGGCTTGAGACATATTGGTTGGCTCTCAGTGAACAGGTGAAAACAGACTTATGGTTGATTATGCCACGCTTCACAAAGGCGTATCAATACAGAAGGCGATGTGAAGGGGAAAGATTCAATTTTCGGTCAGCGGACGCGCTGCAGCGTGTGTCGGTAGTGCCGTCGGAGGCGACACATCGAAGATGTGCAAAGCCATTCGGCTAGGTGAAAAGCCTGTAAGCCTCATTCATGAGGCTGAAAAGCGCCTGAAGTTGGATAAGTGTCCAACAGTCAGGTGTTTTGAAGATTTTCTGTGGCGGGCGCGATATAGAGCGTGTCCAATAAGTCTTTTTTACCCCTGCGGGCGATTCCACTGGCACAGATTCGACGGGCGCGAGTGTGCAAACGCCGATGTTCGTCATGACGGGCGCGGTCATGGGCGGGCATGTTTTTCCGCCAAGCCGTGTCGCCGCCGTCGATCTCGGTCACGTCAACAAGACCATCGAAAAGCCGATGGACATGATCATCGGCTACAGCACCTATCGCCATGCGCGCTGGTGGTTCGACTTTCCGCGTCAGCGATGGGCGATTACGCTGCGGCATTTCTAGCGCGAAGGCGATGAGCGAAAGTGCGGGCGTAACACAGTGAGAATATCATCGTGCAGGATGCCGTTGGACGCGACGATCTCTTTGCCTGTGTACGCGAGATCGCTGGAATCGCCCGCAAAATCGCTGACGCACCCGCCCGCTTCGGTGATCAAGAGCGCCCCGCCCATCACATCCCATGAGCTGATGCGATGTTCGTAGAAACATTCCAAGCGCCCGACGGCGACATAGGCAAGACTCAACGCGGCTGATCCCAGCAGGCGCACAGCACGCGAAGCATCTTGCATCGCGCGGATCGCGTCAAAGTCGGTTTGCGTATCGTCGCCATAAGGCAATCCGGTGGTGATTACGGCTTGATCGAGCCGATCCGTCGCGGATACGCGCACCGGTTCGTGATTGAGCGTCGTGCCCAACCCTTTCGCCGCGCTGATCATCTCGCCGCCGTCGATCATAGGCGCGTAGACCACGCCCACCAGCGGACGCAGATGCCGATCCGCCAAGCCGATGCTGACCGTGAATAGCGGCAGGTCGGCGGCGAAATTGGTCGTTCCATCGATGGGATCGATGTGCCAAAAGTATTCGGCATCTGGCGGCGCGTCCGATCCGCCGCCTTCTTCGCTGATAATGCCGTGCGTGGGAAACGCGCCGCGCAGCAGGTCGATGATGATGGCTTCGGCGGCTTTATCGCCTTCGGTCACAATGTCTTTGAGATCGCGCTTGGTGCTTTCTTGATGGGTTTTGCCGTGCAAACGACGAAGCGCCGCGCCCGCTTGGTAGGCGATCCCTTCGGCGGTGGCGCGAACGGATGAGAGGTGCAAAGACATGAATGGTTGTCTCCGGTGTGGGTAAAAAACAAGGGACTATCGTGATGATAGTCCCTCAGGGTTGGTTTGGCGATGGTGGGTTGAGAACGCGATCTAGCTGCTGACTCGGTTGACGCGCACAACGTCGCTGGCTTGTTTACCCTTTTGACCTTCGGTGATCTCAAATTCGACGCTTTCACCGGCTTCAAGCTTGCGATAGCCCGATTCCTGAATGGCGCTGTAGTGGACGAACACATCCGCGCCGTCTTCCGGCGTGATGAATCCGTAGCCTTTTTCGGCGCTAAACCATTTGACGATGCCGCGATTACGCTGTGCCATGCTTCAAAAACTCCGTGTCTTGCCTAAATCTGTGAACCTGAACTGATGAGGGTGTTTCCGCGTACAAGCCGTGAAGTCACAACATGTCACACGGGGACACTACGGGAAGTGTATAGAAACTTCACGGGGATTGTCAAGCATAGTCTTATCAGACTTGTGGGCTATTTATTTGTGAAAAGTGGATAGGCAGAAAGCTAAAGAGCAGGGTTCATCGCAGAGGACGCGAGAAAACACGAGAAGGATTCCACAGGCATGATATTGGGAATGTGGTTTTAGAGAACGGAAGGGTCAAGACCCCTCCGTACAGAGGACGCGGGTAAAAGAGCAAGATTCACCGCGTGAACAGGCAGACGGTAGCGATGTGCGCGGTCTGCGGCGCGAGATCGACGGGCTGAACGGCGGTGAGGGCATAACCCGCCTTTTTGAACTGGGCTACATCACGCGGGAGACGGTGCGCCTCATCGCTGACCAACACAATCCGATCTACGCCGAGCGCGACCAGTGATTTGAGCGCAGCGTCGCTGATTCCCGTGTGAGGCGGATCGATCACAGCGGCGGTGTAGCGCGGCGGCGCGGGGGATTCATCCGTGCCGGATTCTTCGTCTGCGTCGGGGTCGGTGATGTCGGCTTCGAGCAGGTCTTCCAAGACGGTATCGACTCCGCCTTCGTACACATCGACATTCTCAAAATCCGCCAAATTATCGTCCGCGTCGGTCACGGCGGGGGGATAGCTCTCGATCATGCTGACCACGCGCACCCGCGGGGCGATAAACGCGCTGAACACGCCGACTCCGGCAAACAGGTCGAGAACGGCATCATCCGGCTGCGGATCGAGCAGGGTGATGACGCTGTCGATCAAATTGGGGAGCGCGGAAATATTCGGGCGGAAGAAACTTCCGGCGGTAGCGCGCAAGATTCGCTTGTTGACCTCAAAGCGCGAGTGCGATTCACCGATCAAGTTCAGCGGCTCGTTGTCGGGCAAAATCAGGTTGATGCTGACCGGAAGATCGGTTTCAAGCGCGGGCGCGGCATCGGTGAAAGCGGTGAGGACGAGCATCTGGTCGCCATCGCTGCCCTGCTGCAAGCGGACACGACGCAGATTGCTCAAATCCATATCAAGCTGTTGGTAGAGGCTGAATAGATCGGGGTGCAAAATGTGACACTCGCGGATGCGGATGAGATCGCGGTCATCGGGAGTGTCGCGGCGGGCGGGGAAGGCAAGATAGGCATCGTTTTCGACAGCGATTTCGGAGAGCGGCTTGTCGTCATCGTCAGCATCCGGCGAGTCGTTGGGTTGATCGGCAGCGTCCGGTTCAAGGGGGGTGCTGCCCACGACGGTGAAGGTCATGTGATGGTTGTAGCCCCACTGAAGCGGCGCGGCGATCACGGGGCGCACGGGGGGATTGGCGATGCGGGCGCGTTCGAGCAGGGTGATGAGCATGTCCTGTTTGAGCGCGACTTGCGCGGCGTAATCCATGTGCTGCCAATCGCAGTGGGCGCATTTGCTCATGCCGAAATGCGCGCATACGGGATACACACGATCTGCTGACGCATCGAGCAGGCGGACACCGAGCGCGTGGACAAACTCGCCGCGCTGCGTGATCGGCTGTGCAAGGACGCGCTCGCCGGGGATGGTGAACGGAATTTGTACACGGGCGCGTTTGAACTCGCCTTCGCCTTCGCCAACCGCGGTGATGTCGTCAATGGCGATCTCGAACGGCGGGTCACGGCGGAGATCGCGCGTTGGCGCGGCAGGTTTATCGGGGCGATGGTTCGGACGGTTCGCGGGTTCGTGGGTGGGTTTATGCGAAGGTTTGCGTTCGGGTTTGCGCGTCATGGTAAATCGATGCCTTTCGGTCTTGCGCGTTATTTTAGCGCAAACGCGCAAGCCGCCCCTCTCCACACATCAAAATATAAAAACGAAATGGCTTTTGTAGGGGCGCATCGTGATGCGCCCGCCAACAACGGGCGGCTCACGAGCCGCCGCTACAAAACATTCAAACCAGATAATCTGAACCTACACTAGGGGGCGAGGTGTGTTAATCGCGCGCGTACCAGCCCTAAAAACCGCGCGTATTGATCCGCCGCGCCGGATAAATGTTCGCCTTCGTCGTGGGTGAGGGGTTGAAACGGATTCACCGTGATCGTCACGCTGTCTTTTTTGAGCGCCCGTTTCCATGTGCCAAGAATTCGCCCGTCAAGGGTGAACGTGGGCGCGAACATGCCGCCGCCGGGAAGCACCTGTTTCGCATGTGCGGGATCAAGCATCGCGTCCCGATCCGTGTAGCCAAGCAGATATTCGTCAAAGGCGGGCAGCAGAACGGGGATCAGCGCGGCGAACTGCGCTGGCGAATCAACCGTTCGTTGGCAATTGAATTAGGCATGAATTTCTCCGTTCATCCGAACCGTGTTCATCAGGTTCTCACCCGGTTGATGCACAGTATAGCTTTCTTGAAATGATTGGAGCGCGCGTTGGCATGAAAATCGCACTCATTACGTCATGGGCAACCGACATTAGCGGGGGAAGCGGCACGGCGCTGTTCTTTCAATCGCTGCTGCGCGGGCTGCAAGGGCGGGGCTATGACCTAGACGTGATCGCGCCCAACTTCGATGTGAGCGACTATTTTGGCGTGACGATGCAGCGGATCGCATTCAACGCGCGGCTGCCGTATGACGCGCGCATTCGGGGAGCCGATGTCGTGATCGGGCTGGATTGGGACGGCTACGGACTTGATCCATCGCAGCGCCCGCCGATGATCGCTAGTTCACACGCGGTCTACGGGGATATTCTTCAGTGGGAAAGCGGCGAAGTCGCCACGATGGTGAAAGCACAAGCCTATTTTGACCGTTTGATGATGCACAACGCCGAAGTGATCACGATTGGCAGCGCCTACGCCGCTGACCGCATCGCCGCGCTGTACGACGTAGATCGGGCGAAAATTGAAGTCATCCATCACGGGATGATCGCGCAAGAGTGGCTGAAGTTGGTCGATGCCGAGCCGAAAAGGCCCCATGATCACCCGATCATTTTGTCGGTGGGCAAGATGTATCCGCGCAAACGGACGGATGTGCTTTTACGCGCCGTGCCGCTGCTGTTGGATAAATATCCGGCGCTGGAAGTACGCATCGCGGGCGATGGTTTGATGTGGGATGAGTATCACCGCACAGCGGCAGAACTGGGCGTGATGGATCATGTCACGTTTTTGGGGCATGTGAGCGACGACGCAGCGTTCGCGCGTGAATGGCGCATGGCGGATGTTTTCTGCCACCCCAGCAGCCAAGAAACCTTCGGCTATGTGTATCTGGAAGCCATGTCGATTGGCAAGCCGATTGTGGCGGTGCGGGCAGGCGCAGCGCCGGAAGTGATAGCGGACGCGGGGCGGCTTGCCGAGCCGGAGAATCCCGCCGCGCTCGCCGCCGAACTCGACTTTTTCTTGGGAAATGAGCGCGCGCGGGCGGAATATGGCGCGCGGGGGGAACAACGCGCGGCGATGTTCACGCATGACAAGATGATCGACGGGTATGATCGGGCGATTGCGCGGGCGGTGAGTGGGCGGAAGCGCGGTTAAAAAGCAACCTCACCCCGCACGAACGAAGTTCGTGCCGCCCCTCTCGACGATGCAAGCATCGTTTGGCGAGGGGCAAAAGGGAGAGTGAGTATGTGTCAAAGCTTGGACGTTTGAAGATTGTTTTAAGCGGGCGGCTCACAAGCCGCCCCTACGGATGCGTTATGAGGAACGCTGCGCGGCGAGTTCGGCTTCGATTTGGTCACACGCCAGCGCGACGGCTTCATCAACGGACATATCGAGGTCGAAGATGTTGATCACCAGTTCGGTGTTGATGGTGTCCCAGATTTCGTCAAAGACGGTCACACCCTGCGAGTCGTCAATGGCATCGACGAAGGCTTGGATGTTGACTTCGGTATCGCCAAACGACTCGACCCACGCCTGCTGCTGATTCGGGTTGGCGGGAGCAACCCCCGCGCCCTGCGCGAAATACGCCGATCCTTCGTCGCTGACGAGATACTGGATCAAGTTGGCGACAAGTTCCGGCTGCGCGGTATCGGCGGATGCGACATAGCCGACGGAGTGCACAATCGAGCGGGTGCGCCCGCTTTGTGGGCTGCGCGGAAGCTGGACAACATCCCAGTTGAATGCCGCCTGTTCGAGCGCGGCAGAGAGCTTCCATGATCCGTTGCTCACCATCGCCACGCGACCCGCCAGCCAAAAATCGAAGCTGTCGTCCGCGCTTGCGCCGCCGATTTCGCTGACGCTTGGCATAATACCTTCTTCGTAGAGCGCATGGAGAAATTCGAGCGCGCCGAGGCTGGCGGGTTCGTCAAGTGTGCATTGAGTGCGCGCCGCGCCGACAATCGGTGTCATGCCCGTTGAGGCAATGAAATTCGGGTAGCCCGCCTGATATTCACTGTAGACCGCCGCGCCGTATACATCGCCCGACGGATCAGTGAGGGCTTCGGCGGCTTGGGCGAAATCGTCCCACGTCCAATTGGCGGTGGGATACTCTATATCCGCCGCGTCGAACAGGTCTTTGTTGTAGTAGATGACGACGGTATCCCAGTTGACAGGCGCGGCATACAGGTCACGTTCGTCGCCCCAACGATAGGGTTCGACCATACCCGTTCCCCATACGCTCGTGTCAATTTCCGCCGCGTCCAAATACGGCTGCAAATCGAGCAGCACGCCGTTATTGACATAGAAGTAGAAGCGGTCTTGGGAGAGGTTGAAAATATCCGGCAGATCGCCTTCTTCCGCGTTGGTACGCAGTAAATCCCAATATTGATCCCAAGGCACCACTTCAAGCGTCACTTCCGCGCCGGGACAATAGCCGGCGATCCAAGCATCAACGGATTCTTGGATCGCCGCCGCCCACACCGCATCCCACACGCGCATGGTGATTGCGCCCGGTTCAACGCAAGGCTGCGCGGGGATGGACACGGCGGTTTCTTGCGCGGAAGCGACACCCAGCGATACAAGCAGCGTCACAATGACGATGTGCGTCAGTATCACGAAACGCCCGATTACAGCTTTCATCTTTGTACTCCCCTGTGAAAACGCTGTCTCTACGATGACGAACAGGCGCTAAAGTTTGAATCTACCGCACACGGCACACGCGCTACAATAGAAACTAGTTGGTCGGGGCGAAGTCTGTCTATGCTTGGAGTCAGCGTGTCATTGTGCCGGCTGGCGCTGATCCTCTCGCTGGGATGCGCGGGATTAATCGGCGCGGCGAACGGAATCGGCAGTCTGATTCCGCCGCGGTTGGCGGCGTATGCCAGCGCGATTGGCAGCCGCTACACGATTGTCGATCTCAACCACTGCATCAGCAAAACATTTCTGTATCCGGGATTAGTCAACGGGCTGGCGTGGTCGCCGGATGGGGCGTACTTAGCCGTGCGCGCCGAAACGGATACCGCCGCGCGCAATCTCGCGGTGCTGACATGGGACAGCCGCACAATGATCGACGTGACGGACGACAGCGCCAACAAACTGCTCCCCGTGTGGTCAGCGGACGGACACATGCTGCTCTATGCCAGTGATCGGCTTGACGGCGACGCGCGTTACGATTACGACATTTACGGCTATGAGATCGCCACAGGCACAACGCGCCGCCTCTCGGATGCGTATGAAACCGCGACAACGGGACGGATTGACGAATATCATGCCGCGCTTTCGCCGGATGGACGCACGCTGGCGATCATCGGCACGCGGCGCAGCGGGAATATCAAAGTTGATCTGCTCGACACGCAAACGGGCGATCTCACGCCGCTGCGCGCGGAGGATACCAGCGTGCATCAGCTTGTCGCGTGGTCGCCGCCGCAAGTGTCGCCCGCTTGGGTGCTGTTTCGCGCCTACACGCGAGAACCGAACTGGATTCAGCTATACGACGCATCGACGGGAGAAATGCGCGAGATCGCGTTTGAGGATGGAAACATTTACAACATGAATTGGACAAGCACGGGGGATATTTTTGTGCATTGGAACGCCAACGGCACATGGGACGGTTTCCGCGCGGCAGTGCTGTCTCCCATGGGCAACTGGACGACGCGCACGCCGATCCCGTGCATTGATTTAACGCGCGCGGCGGTGCTGACGGTGCATATTCCATGAACGTTTTCCTTCGTGCGGCGGCGGCGCTGATCGCGCTGTGCGCGCTGTCGATTGGCGGCGCGCTGGGAATCGGCACGGTGATGCCTACGCATTTTCTCATCGCATACACGCGCTATTTAGCGAATTATGTACCCGATCAACATTATTTTCTGCGCGATCTAAATCGGTGTCTGGAGCATATGATCGCGCTGCCCATCCAAATCACGGCGGTGGCATGGTCGCCAGACGGTGAGCGAATCGCGTTTGTGGGTGGGGAAAACACGGATGCCACGCGCCTTGACATTTACGTAATCGATTGGGACGGATCAAACATGCGGCAGATCACAGATTCGCCCGCGCGGGATTATGCGCCCGCATGGATGCCCGATTCGCGGCGGCTGGCGTTCGCATCTGACCGCGAAAATGATGACGATATTTATGTGATCGATCTCGACAGTGGTGAAACGCGCAAGCTGTTTGAAAGCGGCATGAACGAATATCAGGCTTCGTTTTCGCCAGATGGTCGCTATGTGGCGTATCCCATGAGTGACGCGACCAATACCGCCGCCTATATTTTCATCCGCGAATTGGCGACGGATGTGGTCACGGAAGTGGTCGAAGGGGCGCGCTACAGTTTTTCGCCGCAGTGGACGCACGACAGCCAGCGCGTGCTGTTCTTAAATCTTTCGGAACGTGGGGAAGCGGAAATCCGCGCGTTTGACGTGAGCGACAGCACGACGGACACTCAGGTATTGTATGTGCAGTCGCCCAACAGCGCCGAACAGTATCGCTCGATTAATGTGCTGGACGAAGCCGGACGGATTGTGATCGTGGCTGATCCGATGAGCGCGGGACTGCCGGGGGCGTGGTGGATGAAAGTGCTTGAGCCGGACGGGACGGTATCGGATGTGGGGTGCGCGCCACGCGCGAATTTTGTGACAGTGCATCCTTGAAATTCGCGTAAAGCGCATCCATGCGGTATAAGTCATTTATTATGCGAATTGTATTGATTCTCCCCTGCTGCATTGGCGATGTGGTGCTTGCCACCGCCACCCTCTCGGCGCTGCGGCGCATTGAGCCGAACGCGCATATCGCGTGGGCGGTGGGATCGTGGTCGCGTCCAGCGATTGAGCATCACCCGCACTTGAACGGCATCCTCGACACGGGCGCGGCGGCGCTGCCTGTCAAATCGCCGCGTGAATTTATCGCATTTGTGCGCCAACTGCGCGAAGGGCATTTTGATGTGGCGGTATCGCTGGTGCGATCCCCCTTGATGAGCGCGGCGGTATGGGCAAGCCGCATCCCGATTCGCGCGGGAATCGACAGCGCGGGGCGCGGGTTCGGCTACACGCACAAGGCGCGGATACATCCGCTCAATGTGCGCCACGAAGCCGAAATTTATCTCGATGTGGTGCGCGCGATGGGCGTGGACACGGACGGATGTTATGCCAATTTGCCTGTCACGGAAGCGGATCGGCGGGCGGTGCGGCAGAAGATGGCGGCGTTTTTGGGGATGCGCCTGCCCTCCGGTCGCGGATCAACCGGATCGCTTGCGCCGGAACGGTATATCGTCGTTAATCCGGCGGGCGGGAACAACCCCGGCATGTCGCTGGATGTGAAACGCTACCCGCCGGATATGCTCGCGCCGCTGGTCGAACGGCTCTCGCGGATTTATCAAGCGCGGCTGGTGCTGATCGGCGGACCCAATGATGGCGAGATCGTGCGCGCGGTGCGAGATCGACTGTCCGCGCCGGGAAGCGCGGTCACGTTCGTGGGTGAACTAACCTTCGGGCAGATTGGGGCGCTGGCGGCGGATGCTGTCGTGTATATTGGCAACGACACGGGCATGACGCATCTCGCGGCGGCATCGGGTGCGCGCACGGTCATGATCATGGGTCCGACGGACCCGGCGCGCTATGCCCCATACACGCCAAAATCGCTGGCGCTGTGGAAACCCGCAGAAATTTCTGCGCGGGGGGTGGCGGGCGGCGCGCCGTCGAATTGGGATTGGGAACAAGACGGCATTTCCCCCGGCGAAGCCGAAGCGCAAATCGTAAAATTCCTCTCGCGCATGGGTGTTTAGTTCCTAAGCGTCAGGTTAACGTAGGGCGCGCATCAGGAACAATCACCGTTCTCTCATCGTCATGTGGCAAGATAGGACAGTTGTCGGATGATTACCTGTCGAAATCCGCTATGCTATGCGGAGATATGTATATCCTACTGCTAAAGCAAGGAGAAAAAATGCGTAAACGAATGAAAGCGGCGCTGCTCATCACGTTGGTGATTGGCATGGTGATGGTGTTTCCCGTTGGGGCGCAGGACTCGCCCGTGAACACCGTGAATTTTAACGGCGTGAGCTTCGCCTATGACGCGGCGTTCGCGTCGAATGTGACGGTGACGACATTCGCGGGGGATGATCCCGCTCTGCAACAGCCCGGTGCGACGCAGCCGCCGTATGTCGAGTTCCGGTTGTTCAATGCGTTCCCGAATGAAAGCCTATTCGATGTGCCGCTGGCGCTGCGCGTGTACGATCTCGCGGCGATGGATGCGTACACGGATTCGCTGGCGGAAGTCGATCAACTGCGCGCGCTGCTGGCGGATCGCCCGGATTTGACGACGTTCGAGATCAGCGGGACAACAGCAGAAAGCGCGCTGCCTTTCCTGCCTGTGCCGCCTGCCGCGCAAGTCGTGCGCGCGCTGACGAGCTATGTCGATACGCCGCAGTTAAGCGGGATCGCCTATGTGACGAGCTATCGACAAGATGCATCGCCGCTGCTGACGGGCGATTTGTTCTACACCGTACAGGCGCTCAGCGCGAACGACGGATACTACGTCGTGGGCGTGCTGAACTTTGAAACCAGTCTGTTCCCCGCCGACCTGCCCGCCGATTTCAACTTGGATGATTTCGTCGCCAACATCGATGCCTATTTCGACCAAAGCATCGTATCCATCAATCAAGCAGATGCGAGCGCGTTCACCCCGTCGCTGAATGTGCTGACGGATGTCATCAATACATTGAGTCTACCACCTGTAGGAGTGATGCCTGAAATGCCCCCTGCACCCACAACTGAACCCGACACCAGTGGATCGCTTGGCGGTTTGGCGGGTGAATGGGCGCTGGTGAGCTATGGACCTGCGGATGCACCGACTGCGCCTGTGGCGAGCGAACTGTCGCGCAACGCGCCGACGATTCGCTTTGATGCGGAAGGGGTAACCGGCAGCACAGGCTGCAATACCTTCGGCGGCACATTTACGTTCGATAACACGGCGATTGATTTCGGTAACCTGTTCTCGACGATGATGGCGTGTGAAGGCTTGATGGAACAGGAACAAGCGCTGTTGAGCGCCTTGAATTCCGCGACGAGCTATACCGTTTCGCCGGAAGGCGTTTTGCAGATTGTCTATGATGGCGGCGTGCTGGTGTTCAACCGCCTTGCGCCAGCGGAAACCGCTCCGACACCGGATATCAGCCAGAACACCGACCCGACGTTTGGCGGTTTGGCGGGCGATTGGGTACTCCGCGAGTACACGAACGCGGCAGGTGAAGTGCTCACGCCGCTGGCGGACGCTCCCGTGACGATCACCTTTGCGGCGGAAGGCGTGAATGGGAACGCGGGCTGCAATACGTTCCGCGGGACATTCACCTACAACTTTGGCGCGCTCACGTTCAGTCCGCTGGTCACGACGCGGATGGCGTGCGCGAACGAAGCCGCAAACGCGCAAGAAACCGCGGTGCTGGCGGCGCTGGAAACGGTGCAGTCATTCAGCATTGGCGCTGATGGATCGCTGGTGCTGATCTACGACAGCGGGCGGCTGACGTTCTCGCCAGCGCGTTAAGTATCGCATCCCCAGCCCCTCTCCAGTAGTTTATGGTTGAGGGGCGCGAATTTATTTGCCATCGTCCCTGCATTCTTACCTATGCCACCGTTCGGAACGTCGGACGGTGGCTTTCAACACACCGCTTTGTAAAAACCGATCTGTCCTTCATGCGGGCGGTGACATTCCCCCCCTAACTTGTGGGGGGTGATTTTTCGCCTCAAACGGCGTAACATACAGGCTGTATTTAGACAATTGGCTAAACATCTAAATGACCAATACACTCAACAGCATCTTTCAAGCCTTGAGCGACCCGACACGGCGGCGCATTTTGCAAATGCTTAACGAAGGCGACAAAAGCGCGGGCGAAATCGCGTCAGCCTTTCACATCAGCGCCCCCAGCGTGTCCCATCATTTAAGCGTCCTCAAAAACGCCAACTTGGTGACGACGACACGCATCGGGCAGTCGATTGTCTATTCGCTCAACACAACGGTGATGCAAGAATTGTTGGGGGTGATGATGGAACTGTTCAAAGTGGATAAATCCACCAGCGATCCGTCCACTTTTGATGCTGGAGAAACGACAGATGAACGAGAATCAAACGCAAACGACACGCTATAAGAGTCGATATGCCCTTATCGTCATCGCGCTTATGCTCATCTTTGGCGTGATCATGCTGCCGATGCTGCCAAATCAAGTGCCGGTGCATTGGGGAATCGACGGTCAGCCGGATCGTTATGCCGATAAACTCACCGCCATCTTGCTGATGCCCGCAATCGGCGTGATGCTGTACGTCGTACTCGGCATGGTGGGCACACGCTATGACTTTTCGCGCGCCGACAACCGCGAAGCCTTTCACTTTCTCACCAACGTCATCATCTCGTTTTGCGCGGTCATGCAGGTGGCGACACTGGGTGAGGGGCTTGGCTGGCAGATCGATATTACCCGTGTGGTCACAGTGGGCTTGGGGGTTGTACTCATCCTCACCGGAAACATTATGGGGCGCGTGCAGCCAAATGCCTTTTTCGGCTACCGCACCTTCTGGACGCTCACCGATCCCAAAGTATGGCGGCGCACGCATCGCGTCGGCGCGCGTGTGATGGTTGCTGAAGGCGTGTTGGTCGCGCTCATGGGGCTGGTGCTGCCGTCGAACATCGCCGTCATTGGCATCCTCGTTGTGCTGCTTCCTGCATCCGCGTTCATGGTTGGCTATTCATGGTGGCTGTGGCGGACGCGCAATACATAGAAGCCGTTTTCAGAATCACGGTTGTAGGGGCGACCTACGAAACGCGATGCGAAGCATCAACGGTTTCGTCCGGGTCGCCCACGTTGGAATGGGATTTTGAAATGAGTTCTCGCCTATCCCTAAAACGTTTGCAAAAACAAACCTCCCAATGCTATCTCAATTCTTGAGCGAGTCACATCGTGACATCTGCGGTTACAGACCGCCCGACATGGACGACAATGCTTCGCCATCTTCTCAATTCTCTACGCAAGGAGTTCACAATGACCAAGGCTAAATTCGTACTGCTCATCATCGGGCTGTTGACCCTGTTCATCCCCCCGATGAGCCTCACCGCGCAGGATGATCCCACAAGCGATGATCTCGCGCTGGATGCCGCCCGCGACGTGATCCAGCTTATGCGCGATGGGCAGGGCGATATTCTCTTTGAACATTTCACGCCGGAAGTCCAAGCCGCCCTCTCTGCCGATCAAGCGGCGATGATTTGGAATCAGCTAGAGGCGCAGGCGGGAGCATACGTGCGCGAACTCGCGGCAGTGGTTAATCACGTTGAAGGCTATCAACAGGTGGTGCTGACGCTCGAATTTGAGTCCACCGCTGCGACAGGCGCGGCGTTTGATGCCGTCGTCGTGTTCGATGCCGAGCGGTGCATCGCGGGGCTGAACTTCCGCCCGAACTTTAATCCGCCGCTTGCGGAAGCCACCCCCGAACCCCTCCCCGACTACGTGAACGCCGATGCCTTCACTGAAAGCGATGTGACGGTGGGTGAAGGCATGGATTTCCCGCTGCCCGGTACGCTGTCCATGCCCAGTGTGGGTGATGGCGCGCTTGTTCCAGCGGTAGTGCTGGTGCATGGATCGGGACCAAATGATCGTGATGGTACGGTTGGACCGAACAAGGTGCTGCGCGATGTGGCATGGGGCTTAGCATCCAGCGGGATCGCCGCGCTGCGCTACGATAAACGCACACTCGTTCACGGCGCGCAAATGGCGGCGCTGACCAACCTCACCATCTACGAAGAAACAATTGAGGATGCGGTGCGCGCAGTCGAACTGCTGCACAACACGCCGGGAATCGACCCCGAACGGATTTACATTTTCGGTCACAGTTTGGGCGGGCTGGCTGCGCCGCGCATCGCTCAAGCGGCAGACGCAGCGGGTGTGCCGCTGGCGGGGATCATCGTCGCATCCGGCGCGTTAGAAGGGACGCTCGATCAAGAAATCTCGCGACAGATTCGCTATCTCGCGGAACTGGACGGCGAAATCAGCGATGAAGAACAAGCGGCGATTGACGCGGCGGATCAAGTGGCAGCGGCAGTATCGGCGCTCGACGAGAACAGCGACTTGAACGCGCTGTTGTTCGCTGTGGAAGAAGGCGAAACACTCGACCCGACGTTAGCCGCGTTCAACAGTCCGGCAAGCTACTGGTACGACATGCGTCAGTATGATCCACTTGCGGCGGCGCTGGCAATCGACGTGCCAATGTTGGTTCTGCAAGGCGAACGCGATTATCAAGCGACAATGGATGGATTTACACGCTGGCAAACTGCGCTGGCGAATCGGGGGCAAACAACGTTCATCAGTTATCCGGCGCTCAATCACCTGTTGATAGCGGGCGAAGGCGCGCCGAACAACCAAGAATATCTAGTCCCGTCCCATGTGGACGCGGGCTTGATCGGTGATGTGGTGACGTGGATTAAAGGACAATAATCAGGTTTGCCCGGTTAAATGCCCGGAGAGCGTGACATCGCCCCTAATGAATGTTGAAATGGGGTGGGCGTATACCCACCCCGATTTATACCATGACCTGCTCAAATGCCCGATACGTCTTTTGCTGCGTCGTGCGATCCAGCACCGAGAACACCACGCATCTGAAGCGCCCGTAAAAAGCCCCACGCAAGTGTGACCTGAACAGCGATGCGACAAGCTGGGGATCGTTTCTAAACACACCGCATCCCCATGCACCAAGCACCAGTGCATCACAGCCGTGATCAACCGCTAGTGCCAGCAGTTTACCCATCCGCTGATCCAACACACGCGGAATCTGATCCAGATTTTCCGGTTCATTCGAGCGCACCGCGCCGTAGTTCGGGGCGGGACTGGTGATGAAACTGACGATCAGCGGTTCGTTAATCCACACGCCGAAATCGTCACGGATGATCGGGCAGTTTGGGCTGAAGATCATGCGATCTGAATAGAGCAGCGTTTTCTCGCGCCGGTGATGGGCGTAATATTCCGGGCAGCGCAGCAGACTAAGATACAACCCGGAACTGCGCGCCAAACTTTCTTCCTGTGCCTGTGCGCCGCGTAAAAACCCACCGCCGGGATTCTTGGCAGACGCAAAATTCAACACGCCGATCTGTGCGTATGTTCCGCTGGCAGCCAACCGCGCCGCGCCTTGCAGCGTCGATTCGTTCGCCAGTTCAAACAGCGTGTGATCGTGCGGGGGCATCGTCGCCAACACACTATCCCGTATCCCCTCAAGGGCATCCGCTGTATAGCATCGTGTCTCATCGAGACAAGGGCGCATCAAGGCGGCGAGATCAATCGTCGCGCCATTCGACGCGGTATACGATCCACGTTCCAGCGCCGCGACGGTTTCCTGTGCAATTGTCTTTAGCCTCATTGTGCCTCAAGCTGTGCTTGCCGATGTCATCATCATACGCCATGCGGCGCGTAACCATCGCCAGATCAGCGCGATGTAAAAGCCGATTCCCCAGATTAAACCACAGATGATCAGCGGGCGTGCTTGATTCCACCAGTTTACGCTGGCATCCCGCACATCGGACGCGAAACTGCTCGCCTCATTGACGATATCGCGCAGTTGGGCGGGGATTTCGCCCAATGCTGCCACATCATCCACCGCCGTGGTCAATCCTTCAGCGGCGATAAGCGCATCCGTGGTGACTTCACGCACATCATTGACGACAGGCGCGTCGATGGTGAAGCCAGCAATCGTGGGCAAGTCAATATCAACGACGGTGTTAAAAAGCGGGATCGTCATTTGCACGGTGGGCAGCACAATATCCGGCACTGTGATTGTGCCGATTAGTGTAGCGACGACTTCTTGCGCGTCATTGATGGTGGTGCGCGCGCTTTCGAGCGAAAGCTGCGCTTCTTCGACTCGGCGCTGTGCGGTGGTAATGGTGGTGTCGATGGTTGCCAACTGCCCGTTGATGTTTGCTAAGCGCACATCCGCAAGTGAATTAACTTCGGTCATCCACTGTTGAGCAAGCGAAATGCCGATCAGCACGCCGAATACGGGGAGAAATAGGGCGATGAGAATCAGCACGCCGGTCAGCCGTTTAAGCATAAGATCGTCCTTTCAGGAGCGATGTTCACTGGTATGTATTTCCCTATACGTACCGCGTAAGCGATTGGTTATCGCGGGGGCGGTGTGGTTGTCACAGTGATGGCAGGCAAAGGAACGTCTGGATAGTTGATCAGACACATATACAAGGAGAGGTCTGACAGCGAGCGGGTCGAGCATATGGCAAACGGGACGGGCTGCAGCGTCGCAACCGATGATGCCCACGCATCACATTGATCAAACGGTGAAGGGACTTCAAAAACCCGCGCGCAGCCTAAACTAGCACGCTGTACGGCGGGCGTGGCGGCAAGCGCGGTTCGCGTGGGAACATACTGGGTCAACAACGCGCTGCCTGTGGAAGCTAGCACTGTTGTTGTCGCCTGCATCTCGTGAAAGATCGTCGTCGGCGGGTTGATGAGATTGGCGATTTCGCCCGGAAGCTGGCACAACCCGATAATCGTCACAATCGCACCGATAATCTCAAGGGCGATGAGCAGTGGAGTTTGCTTGCGGGTTGGCTTCATGGAGAGTCCCGTTTAGAAAAGAGGGGTTTGGCACGAGCAAAACTCGTTTCGCAAACCCCCGACAACACTATCTGCGAGATTACAGTACGGGCGCGTGGGCTTTGCGCGCGACGAACTGCCCGCCGCCGTTCACGCCAAACCATTGATCGCCATCGACCAATTTTTTGCCGCGCTGGTACACCTGCACCGGAACGCCCTTTACGCGCATTCCTTCAAACAAGTTGTAGTCACAGCGCATGTGATGGGTTTTGGCGCTGAGAGTATGGGTCTTTTTGGGGTCCCACACGACAATATCGGCATCGCCGCCTACGGTGATCGCACCTTTCTTCGGGTACATGCCGAAGATGCGCGCGGGGTTGGTGCAGTTAAGTTCGACAAACCGCTGCGGGCTGATTTTGCCGCCATTTACGCCCAAGTGCCACATGACCATCATACGGTCTTCAATGGCGGGCAAGCCGTTGGGAATTTTAGCGAAATTACCCTTGCCCAGTTCTTTACCGGGTCTGCGATAGGTTGGGTTTTGCTTCTCGTATTCCACCCAATCGCCGCCGTTGTGGTCTTTCGCCCACTTCTCCCATGGACCCACGCCGCCTTCATACCAAAAGTCGCAGTGATCGGTGCTGACAATTTGCAGCGTGCCATCTTTGACCGCCTGCCACAGGACAGCATGGTCGGCTTCGCTGCGAATTGGCGGCGAACAGACATATTTCGCGCCTTCAAATCCTTTTGCGGCAAGATGCTTTTGCGCGGTGAGGACAAAATACTGCACGCACGATTCGCCCATGACGGGATAGCCGAGCGCGCGTCCACGACGGAGCGCGTCCACAGCCGATTCGGTGGTCATGTGAACGACATACAGCGGGCATCCGGTCATTCCTGCCATGACGACAGCGCGGTTGGTTGCTTCACCTTCGATTTCCGGCGGGCGTGAATAGTAGTGATAAAGGGGATCGGTCTTGCCCTCTGCCAGCAGTTTGAGACGCAGTTGTTCTTCCACATCACCGTTTTCAGCATGAACCATGACGATCATGCCGTTGGCGGCGGCGACTTGCATGGCTTTATAGAGCGTTTTGTCATCGACCTGAAAGACATTTTTATATGCCATGAACAGCTTCAAGCTGGTGATGCCTTCGCTCACCATCGACGGAATTTCTTCCAGCACCTCATCGCGCAGATCGGTGACTGCCATATGGAAGGCATAGTCGATTTGCGCGGGCTGCGCCTTTTTGCGCCATGTGTTCAAGCCATCATGCAGGCTGCCGCCCTTCGGCTGAATCACGAAGTCGATGTGGCAGGTCGTCCCGCCGAATGCCGCCGCCTTGTGTCCTACATCGAAATCGTCGTTGCTATAGGTGCCGCCAAAGGGTAAATCGAGATGCGTGTGTACGTCGATGCCACCGGGCATGAGATATTTGCCGCGCACGTTGACGACTTCATGCCCACGTGACGAAATATTTTTGCCAATCGTCGTGATCTGTTCGCCTACAACCAGCACATCGGCTTCGATCATGTCGCTGGCAGTAATAATCGTGCCGCCTTTGAACAAAATACCCATTTTTATCTGCCTCCAGTAAATGCACTCCACGTTGTGGATGTGTCGATGACGTTTGATGCTGTCGCGTGTAGGCAAATAATAGCGCGGAACGGCGAAACACAGAAGCAATCCATCTGATGAGCAATTCCATTTTTTGGGCAGTTTGCAGTACAACCAGATTGCAAAAACTCATGATAATTCCTGTATAATAATTTGAGTTATTTGTGTAAGCAGCGGACGTACATAATTCGTGTATTGGGGGGAATTGCACGTCACATCCGAGTTTATGAAAGGTCATTATCATGCCGCTGAAGTCCGTGTGGGGGAATGACGAAAAGACGATTCTGATACTCGAATTCGTGCCACCGTGGACGTGGAAAGAATATCGGGACGGGACAAGAGCCTTTTTCAGCGATATAGATTATGACACGCCCGTCGATGTGATCTTTCTTAACCCATATGGCGATTTTTCGCTGCCAAAGGGAATTTCACTGCCGGAACTGCTGCGAATGCCGATCATGGGACAGGTCCAGTCGTACAGCGTATTTGTGCGACCACAACCTGCTGTTCGGGCGATGGTGCATGTGTTCTTGACGGAAAACCCCGCCATGAAATCATATTTTTTGTTCGCGCATGACCTTGAACACGCTCACAGTTTACTACGCGCCGTGAGGCAGATAGAACGTCAAAAAAGACCGGATGCAGCCAACAGCAGTGAATCCACCTGATGTGTGGGTTTAACTGGGTAGACCCACGATGAGGTGTGCATCAACACCCGTGACGTGAGTTCGGTGATGCCAATTCCATCAGCGTCAAGACTCCGACGATCCCCGGCATTGTGTATCTGGAATTTACGCTCGCGTGGACATGGACAGAATATTTGGGAATCACCGATGATGTGCGCGAGCGAAAAGCGCGCCGATTGATGCTGCGCTGATGCGCCGGTATGAATTCTTCGGGGGGGCACAGATTTTCCGCTGATGCCCCTGCTCCAAAACAGCCAACTGCGAATTGATTTGACATGATGAGATTCACAGTGGGCGATGCACGAGTCGTCCCTACAGCATGGTATCACATCGCGTAGGGATGATACTCCACTGTTCGCGTTGAATCGGGGGATTATTTCTGAGTGACAGCGGGCTGGCTGCGGGCTGCTTGTTGGATTTTCTCGCGCGCGTCTTCAAGGTTGTGGGCGAACATGAATCGCATAGCAGAATTGGAAACGTAGAAGCGGCGAAAAACTTGAAATAGCGAGATCAACAGCGGGCTGATGCCAATAAACACATGCCCGGCAATTAACGGGTTTGTTTCGCGTACAAGTTTGGCGGCTTGACTTAGTGTATCTGCTGGAACGCCTTCACTTCGCGACCAATCATGGATGATGTAGACGCGATGGTCGGGGGGCAGCTCATCATATTCCAATTTCGCTTCGTCACGCATGACGCGGACTTCATCCCATGTCCAATGTCCGATATACTCGCACACTACAATGGTTTTTTCGGGATTGTCCCAATGTCGCTGCATCGGCATCGACTTCTTTACCTTGTCTATAACGTCTTTTGTACTTTACTGATGATTTCCATCAGCGGATTAAAAATGAATGTAAATTTTACGGATTTTGCGACAACTTGATCTAGATCGTCAATAACCACAATGGTTTCACAATTTTCGTTGGAGCGATCACCCATGCACACTTCGTCCCCGTCCATCGTGATCATCGGCGCAGGCATTGGCGGCATGAGCGCGGCGATCCGGCTTGCCGCCTGCGATCAGCGCGTGATCGTGTGCGATTCAAATCTCGCAGTGGGCGGCAAAATGAGCGTGATCGAGCGCGGGGGGTATCGCTGGGATACCGGACCGTCGGTGATCACGATGCGGCATGTGTTTGAGGATTTATTCGCGGCGGCGGGGCGCAAGCTAGAGGACTATCTCACGCTGCTGCCCGTTGACCCGCTGACGCGGTATTTCTACCCTGATGGGGTGGTACTGGATGCAGCGCGTGATATCGCTGTGATGGCGGATCGGATTCGGGCGATGGGGGGGGATGAGCGCGATGTGCGTGGGTACAAAGCCTATCTGGATTACGCGGCGCGAATTCACCGGATCACGGGTGGCGTGTTCATCTATAACGATCCGCCGACGCTGTGGCGGGTGGCACGCACGCCGCTGAGGGATATTCCGGCGGTTGATCCATTACGCACGATGGACGGCGCGATCAAGGGGTTTGTGAGGTCGCCCAAGCTGAGGCAGTTGTTGGGACGCTTTGCGACGTATGTCGGGGCAAGTCCGTATCTCGCGCCTGCCACGCTTAACGTGATCGCCGATGTGGAACTGAACGGCGGCGTGTGGTATCCGCAGGGCGGAATCAGGCAAATTGCCGCCGCGATGGAAAAGTTGGCGCGCGAATTGGGGATCGAGTTTCGCCTCAATACGCCTGTGACGGGAATCCGTGTGGAAAATAGGCGGGTGACAGGCGTAGATACGGCGAACGGATTTATCCCCGCGCGCGCCGTGATCGCCAACGTGGATGTGGCGACGGTGTACGAGAAACTGCTGCCGCGTGAATCGGCGGGAATTCGCAAGCGAGCGGAGAAGCTCACCCGCGTTGAGCCGTCGTGCAGCGGGTTCATTTTGCTGCTGGGGGTGGATCGGCAGCACACGGAACTGGCGCATCACAACATCTTCTTTTCGAGCGACTACCCGCGAGAGTTCGAGGACATTTTCAAGCGGGGAGTGCCGCCGGATGACCCGACGATCTACGTGGCGATCACGGGGAAAACGGACGCGGATCATGCGCCTGTGGGGGGCGAAAACTGGTTTGTGTTGGTCAATGCTCCCGCGCTGGATGATCGGTTTGATTGGGGGACACGGGCGAATGGGTATCGTGATCATGTGCTGGCGAAGCTGGCGGATCGCGGGTTTGATGTGCGCGGGCATATCCGCGAAGAAGTGATGCTCACGCCGGTGGATTTGGAGGCGCGGACTGGGGCGCGGCGGGGGGCTTTGTACGGCGCGTCGTCGAACGACAAGTTCAATGCGTTGAGGCGACCGCACAACCGCGATCCGCATGTGAAGGGGTTGTACTTCGCGGGGGGGACGACACATCCCGGCGGGGGCGTGCCGATGGTGACGCTGTCGGGGAAGGTGGCGGCGCGGTACGTGCTGGAAGATGGGGATAAGCGATAACCTAAAAGCGAGACGATTACCATCGGGTGACCAATCCACATTCGATGCGCCTAGATCGCCCGCTGCGATGACCTAAGTTTCGCCATCCCACACTACTATGTCCTCTCCTGTACCAACCAACCATCATTTGACTAAATAGGGCTTGATGCTAAACCATTCGCCCGATAGGTGAGCTGGTGGGTGACCGCACTGTCCCAAAGATAGATTTCCTGATAATCAACCCATGTGAGCCACGAGCCGCGCGGCTGAGTCTGCGCGAGGGCGCGAGTGGCGGCGATCAACATGGTGAAGATGAGGATCGAGAGGGTTATGGGGATCAGCAGGGCGGCGGTACATTTGAGCATCACAACTCCAACACAGGCCTGTAAAATCATCCGCATTCATATTAACATCTGCCATCATTTCAATTAAGATTTACGTCTCAACCTTGATCCCTTGACGTGTAATGATATGATGATTAAAGGAAACGGATTTCTAACGGACTAGGACTATGCAAAATCAACGCCCCTTGATTCTTTTTACTAACGACGACGGGATTGAATCGCCGGGGTTGTGGGCTGCCGTAGAAGCGTTCAGCGACCTTGGCGACCTGCTGGTGGTTGCCCCGCGTGAACAGCAAAGCGGTACCGGACGAAGTATGCCTGTCACCAGTGAAGGACGCATCTACGAGCGCGAGATGGTCATCAACGGCACAACGCACACCGTCTATGCTGTCGATGGCACGCCCGCGCAAGCGGTTCAGCACGGCGTATTTGAACTGGCGGATCGCAAACCGTCGCTGTGTGTCAGCGGCATCAACTACGGCGATAATTTAGGCAACGGCGTAACGATCAGCGGGACGGTGGGCGCGGCGCTCGAAGCGGCGAGTCTGGGGATTCCCGCGCTGGCGATGAGCCAAGAAACGCCGAAAGACCTGCACTTGAGCTACTCGAACGATGTCGATTTCCGCGCGGCGGCATATTTCGCGCGGCAGTTTGGCGAATGGCTGATGAGTCACCGCCGCCCCGACGATGTAGACGTGTTGAAGGTCGATGTGCCAATTGGCGCAACGCCGGAAACGCCGTGGAAGATCACGCGCGTGAGCCGCCGCCGCGTGTATTGGCCCACCCGCCCCGAACGGGTCGCATTGAGCGATGTCGGGCGCATGGGGTATCGACTGGATGCTGATCCGTCGAAAGCCGAGCCGGACAGCGATGTGTACGCGCTGTTGATGGAGCGCGTCGTATCGGTCACGCCGTTGAGTCTCGACTTAACAGCGCGCACTGACCCATATCGCCTGCACCAGATCATCGCGGGTGTGGCAAAGTATCCTGCAAATGGGAACGGAAATGGCGGGCATCCGAACGGTGATCCGGCGGCGGATGTGGTCGAGAAGATTCGCCGCACGAAGCGGGGGAAAGCGGCGGCGGGGTAGGCGTAGTGTAACCAGAGGCTAAAGCCTTCTGGCTACAAAATGCTTGTAAGCCTTCTGAAAGAGGCTGAAGATTCTCCGCAAATCATCGTCTCGCGCATTCATTTCTAGCAATCACTGCTTAAAATAAAGAACACGGAGGGGGCAAGACCCCTCCCTACGACAAAATCGCCTATCCCCTACCAACGACAACCCCTCTGCGTTATCCTCAACATGATGTTGTCCGCCTGTGCATGGATACGCCGTGAAAGTTCTGATCCTTATCGCGCTGTGCTTATGCCTTGCCGCGCCGATTGACGCGCAAGAGACTCCGCTTACGTATGACGTGCCTGTGACCGGGCGCATCGACGCGGCGACTCCAAGCAGCGCCTATGTATTTGAAGGGCTGCGCGGCGAAGTCGTCACGGTGACGCTGCGCGTGACGGATGGCGATCTTGATCCGGTGGTGCTGGTGATCGATGACGCGGGGACTCCGCTGGCATTTCGGGATGATGGCGGAACAAGTTCCAGCGGCGGAACGGTGGGGAGCGATGTGCGCGTGCAGTTCGTGCGGATTCCGCGCAGCGCCCGCTATACCGTGATTGTGGCGCGATTCGGGTACACGCTTGGCACGACAAGCGGGAGCTATGAACTGTTGATCGAACGCGAGGGCGTGTCGTTCGCGTCGGGGAGCGCGCTGCGCTACGGCGATTCGGTCTACAACACCATCACCGACATGACTCCGCAGGTGTATTACAGCTTTCGCGCGGCGCGCGGCGATGTCATCAACGTGCGGATGCAGCGCGTCAGCGGCGATCTTGACCCGTTCATACAAGTGGTCAATAGTCAGGGGTTGGTGATCGCGGAAAATGACGACGCAGTGGGTGGGGGAACACTCGATTCGCAGATCACGGCGCTGTTGATTGAGCAGGATGGGATGTACGCGATAGTCGCGTCACGGTTCGGACAAGCGGCGGGGCGATCACGGGGATCGTTTGTGCTGACACTGCAAACTGCCGCGCAAAGCGGGATCGGCAGCACGGCGGAAACAGCATTCCCGCTCTTGCCGGGTGAAGTGGTGCAGGGGGAACTTAATGATGATCGCTTCGTGCAGTTTTACCGCTTCGCTGGGACACAAGATGAGATTGTAAGCGTGGAAATGAGCCGCGCGAGCGGCAATCTCGACACGTTTATCGTGTTGGCAGACGCGAATCTACAGGAATTGATCGTGGATGATGACAGCGGCGGCGGGCAAAACTCCGCGATCCGCGATTTTGTGCTGCCCGCTGACGGGACATACTACTTGATCGCTACGCGGTATCAGCGAGCGCAGGGGACTACGTCGGGGGGATTTTCGCTGCAGCTGTCGAGCGCAGGCAGCGCGTTCGCGGGAGCGGCGGAAGGCGCGATCCGCATCGGGTATGGCACGACAATCACAGGGCGCATCGACGACGACACGACGACGATTTTGTATGCCTTCTACGGGCGCGAAGGTGACATTATCACTGCCGCGATGAGCCGTGCGGATGGCGATCTAGACAGTTTCTTGTCGGTGCTGGATGCGAACTTGAGTCCGCTGGTGAGCGATGACGACAGCGGCACGGGGCAGGATGCGCGCATAGACCGCTTCACACTGCCCGCTACGGGCGTGTACTATCTCGCGGCGACCCGGTTTAGCGCGGGAGACAGCGGCACGCCGGGAAATCCCACGCGCGGGAGTTTCATTTTGGTGCTAGCGCGGTTGTTGGAGTAAGCGAAGATAAAATCCGTGACTCACGGACTCCACAACCTTACCCCGTTTCGCGCCAAAACGTCATTTCGTCCAGCGCGTCTAACAACCGTTAACATAGTGAGCTTTGTCTATAAGTGTCTGAAGTATCACAAGCTCACAACCCCCTTATTCGCAATAAAAAGTCAGACTGATCCTTGATGTCACATATAGTTGACATAGTGCGTGATTGGTGATACTCTATGTCTGGTAAACCAGACACAGAGTAATTTTAAGCGGACAAGGTGTCAATTATGTCATACCAAGAAAAACGCGCGCTCGTCAACCTGTTCAGCAGCATCGCCATTGTGACGCTCTATTCGCTGTACATGCGGGATCGCTATCCGCAGGTGGGCGATTATGCGCCGGAAGTGTTCCGGTTCTGGGGGCAGTTCTTCTTCTTCTTGATTCCGGTGTCGATTGTGGCACGGATCGTCATTTACATCGTGTTCAGCATCGTCAACACGATTGCCACCCGCGAAGAAGAACCGGACATCACCGACGAACGCGACAAGCTGATCGAACTGAAGGCATCGCGGAACTCGGCGTTTGTGCTGGGCGCGGGGATCGTGCTGGCGATGGCTTCACAGGTGATCGAACTGCCGCCCGCCGTCATGTTCATCGCGTTGATCGGCGCGGGGATGTTCGGGGAGATGGTGTCGGATATTTCGACGTTCCTCTACTACCGGAGAGGCGTGTGAGATGGAGAAGATCACGATCAAGAACAATCTGCGACGGCTGCGGTTTGATCACAATGAAATGACACAGCAGCAGTTGGCGCAGTTGGTCGGGGTGACACGGCAAACGATTGTCGCCATCGAAAAGGGGGATTATTCCCCATCATTGGAGCTGGCATTTCGCATCGCGCTGGCGTTCGATCTGCCGTTGGAAGCAGTTTTCTACGTGGAACGTTAACCCAACAAGGAGAAGGCAAGATGAAAGCGGTTGTGTATACGGAATACGGGTCGCCGAATGTGCTGCACATGCGTGAGATCGACAAGCCTACGCCGAAAGACGATGAAGTGCTGGTGCGCGTGCGGGCAACGGCGGTCAATTTTGGCGACACGATTGCGCGGCGGATGGGTAAGGTGTCGGCGCGCGAGTTCAACATGCCCGGTCCAATCTGGCTGATAGCACGGATGGCGTTCGGGTGGAACAAGCCGAAGAATGGCATCTTGGGAAGCGAATTCGCGGGCGAGATCGCGGAAGTAGGCAAGTCAGTGACGCGCTTCAAGGTGGGCGATAACGTGTTCGGGTATCGCGGACAGGCGCAAGGCGCGAATGTCGAATATCTGACGATGAAACAGGACGGCTATATCCAACCGCTTCCGGCAAACATGACGGTGGAAGAAGCGGCGACAGTCCCCTATGGCGCACTGACGGCGTTAAGCCTGCTGAAACAAGCGAATCTTCAGCGCGGGGAAAAGGTGCTGATCAACGGCGCATCGGGTTCGATTGGCGCGGCGGCGATGCAAATCGCCAAGGCGATGGGCGCGGAAGTCACAGGCACATGCAGCACACCGCGCATGGCGGCAGTCAAAGCCTACGGCGCGGACAAAGTGATCGACTACACGCGGGAAGATTTCACCAAGGGCACTGAAACCTATGACATGATCTTCGATGTGTTGGGGCGCAGTCAATTCGAGCGCGCCAAGCGCGTGTTGAAGGCGAACGGGCGCATGGTATACGTCAGCTTCAAGATGAAGCAGGTGTTTCAAGGGCTGTGGACTTCGCGGTTCGGGAATAAGCGCGTGATGTGCATTATGTCAAACGACAAGGCGCAAGACCTTGAAGTCGTCAAAGCGATGGTTGAGGCGGACGAGATCAAGGCGATCATTGACCGCTGCTATCCGCTGGAGCAGGCAGCAGACGCACATCGCTATGCAGAAAGCACGCACAAAACGGGCAGCGTTGTGCTGCTGCACAGTTAGTCATCATCCTCATCCCACTCATCTTCGTATTTCTTCTTCCCGTGAAAAATCGGCGGCACTTCGAGCGTGCGTTTGGCGGCTTCCGCGAGTGAGGCGGCAAACGCGACATGATCCGGCAGCGTAAACGCGAGTGGTTCGCGCTGACCATCTGAATGTAGGTACACAAATCGACACACCCCCGGCATCGCGGGCTGATCGAGACGAGACATCGACTCGATAGCTTGAATGCGCTCAAGTGCCAGAAGTCGCTGGACTTTTCCGGCGGTGAGCATGACCAGATGCAGAGGTGTGAGATAGAGCGTGAGCGAAGGCGGATCGACTGTCCACGCGCCGTATAGGTCTTGTGCGGCGGCGTGGACGGTCACGGGATCAAAGTGGATATAGGGGCGGCGGCGGCGGTAAGCGGTGAGGAGTTCAGGGCTGACAGCGGACGCGACCTGCTTAAGCGCGCGCATCAGGTTTGTCATCGGGTAATGGTCAGCGCGCAGTTGCAGTAAAGTCCACTCATCGGAGACATGCAGGTGAAGCCAAAGATCGTTGTTGTGATCCGTGTATTTGACTGGGCGACCAAACCAGCGAAGGGTATTCGGCGGATAATGCAGGTGTTGATCCATGTGGCGGGTGTACGGATAGAGGTGAAGTCCGTCCGTTTCGATGGTGAAGAAGCATCCGTGCCATTTTGCTAACGGATCGGGCGGCGCGGATTCATCCGTGATGGGAAAGCGCCGCCAGCCCACTTGGTTGTAGAACATATCACTGCGGAACAGCGGCGCGCGCGCGATGAGGGATCGGCGCAGACGCAGACGCGCGCGGAACAGGAAGGTATCGGCTAAAAAGTCGAGCATGTGGGCGGGTGATCCTTTTAGCCTACGAGAGATTTTCGACGGGTCTATCCAAGAACAGCTTGGCAAACAGGACATAAGTGTACACATCGGCAAAGTTGGTCACAATGCCAAGCGATGACCGGAGCGCGCCTGTCGTCTTGCCGTTGATAACGTGTAAGAACTGCTCATAGGAGAGGGAGTCTTTGTCGATAAAACAGCTAATAAGGGAGTCGGGGGTGAGGTTGAGCGAGATTTCGCGCGCGCCGGGGTTACAATGACAGCCTGCCCGCAGTGAAATGCGGTGATGATTCGCAATCATTTCGATGTCGTTGCAGCTCCACATTTCGCCGTGCGGGTCGAAAAAATTGACTTGAATTGTCCCGCCGCGCTGATCCGTGTTCGGCGGTCCGTACAGGTGAATCAGCGGGCTGCCGTTCGCGTGGCGGAGCGCCAACAACTGATCGATCAACCAGCCTGTGAGACAGGTCACACGGGTGTGTATGTTGTCGATGCCGATAGAATCGATCCACTTTAGCCCGATTTCGATGGCGGGAATCCCCAAGTAATTGACCGTGCCATCTTCAAAACTGGCGTAACCGGGAGTCAGGTAATGCGCTTGCGCCATAACAGAGGAAAACGTGATTGTCCCGCCGGAATACCAAGGGCGGTGCAGTTTTGCGAGCGCCGATTTACGCGCGATCAAACAGCCTAACCCGGTTGGGTAGCCGAACATTTTGTAAAACGATAGATCGACAAAATCGGGATGCCATTGGCTGAGATCGAGGCGGTTGGTGGGAACAAATGCCGCCGCATCGAGCAGCACATCCCACCCGCGCGCGTGGGCTTCATCGATCCATGTGAGCGAGTGCTGAACGCCTGTGAAATTCGACTGGGCGGGATAAGCGAACAAACGATTTTGACCATCTTCGACTCGATCCAATTCGCGCATCAGCGAGTCGGTATCCACGCGCAGATCGGGCAGGGTGAGGGGCACGTAATCGACTGAGGCGCCTTTGGCGCGGGCAAATTCGCGGATGCCGTTGACGGAATTGTGATTGTCGAACGTGAGCAGGTAGCGGTCATTGGCACGGAACGGGTAAGATTCACCGACCAAACGAAGCGCCCCGGTTGCATTGGGCGTGAAGATGACCAGATATTCATTGGGGGAAGCGTTGAAATACTCAAGGACATAAGCGCGGGCGTGTTCGACCCGTTCGGTCATCGCCATCGACGTGAGGTTGCTCGAATGGGGATTGCCGAAAACGCCGTCACGCATCATCGCCATGTGCGCGTTAAGCTGCGATTCGGCATAGAGTCCGCCGCCTGTGTAATCGAGATAGACATGCCCTTGTTGATCTAATCGGGTGTAGTCACTGGCGCGGAGTGAATCGAGCGCCGCCGTTTGGCGATAGCGCGGATATGCCTGCAAGAAGGCTTGATAGGCGGATTGCAAATCGGCTCTGTTGATGTCAAGCGGATGCGTTAAGGGAGCGTGTGTCGTTTGCATGGAAAAAACACTTTCTTCAAAAAGTGAATATCTCACACCGAAATTGTACTCGCAATCAGTTGTTGGTGGGGCAATAAATAAAAAACGCCGGGGATGATCGGCGTTTTCAGGCGAATTAAAAAGCACGGAGGAGTCAAGACCCCACCCTACACAGTGTGCGAGATTTGTGTCTCTATTTCTCCAGCCACAGTTTGTCGGAGAGATATTTGTAGGCGTTGTCGGGGAACAGCGTGACGATCACGCCGGAGTCGCCGCGATCCGCGAGTTCTTGTGCAATCTGAAGCGAACCGACCATCGCCGATGCCGCGCTGATGCCGACGAGATAGCCTTCTTCGCGCGCTAAACGCCGCGCCATGATGTGCGTTTCTTCCGTGCTGATGCCTAGCTGGCGGTCAGGGAAAAATTCGTCGTAGATACCGGGTTTGATGGCGGTGGGCATGTGCTTAAGCCCTTCCAACCCGTGAAACGGCGAATCGGGCTGCAAGGCGATGATTTGCACATCGGGGTTGTAGTCCTTAAGGCGGCGACCCGTTCCCATGAGCGTGCCAGATGTGCCAAGCCCCGCGAGAAAATGCGTCACCGCGCCCTGTGTTTGATTCCAAATTTCCACGCCTGTTGTGTTGTAGTGCGCCTGCCAGTTGGCGGGATTGTTGTATTGATCGGCATAGAAATAGTGATCCGGTTCGGCGGCGACGAGCGCACGCACGGCACGAATCGCCCCGTCGCTGCCTTCGAGCGGATCGGTGAGGACGAGTTCCGCGCCATAAGCACGCAGAATGGCGATGCGTTCCGGGCTGGCGTTGGCGGGGATGAACAGCTTGATCTTGTAGCCTTTCGCCGCGCCAAGCATGGCATAGGCGATGCCCGTATTGCCGCTGGTGCTGTCTACCAGTGTCATGCCGGGGCGAAGCTGCCCACTCTGTTCGGCTTGGCGGATGATGTTCGCCGCGGCGCGATCCTTGACCGATCCGCCGGGATTCGTCCATTCGGCTTTGGCATAAATGCGAATGGTATCCGGCAGATGGGCGGTCACACTGCGAAATGCCAGCAGCGGTGTGTTACCGATCAGCGATTCGAGATGGCTGGCATGAACTGACGTTTGTGCTGCCACGGGCGCGGCGGCGGGTGCATCACGATGCGCCCCTACAACAGGTATCGTTTGATGTGGTGCAAACGCTGCGGTCATAAGATTGAAATGCCCCTGATTAAAAGCCGTTTCGGCTTGTACGTTTGTCGATTGGTGCGGTTGTGCGATAAACCGCACGATAAACAAAAACGCCGACATGTCCCGCGCAACAAAAAAGCGCGATCTCGCTCTAGGCTCTGGTGAGCCTGAGGGCGGATCGCGCTTCGTGTAAACGCTGGACGTGTCGGCGTTGGTCTAGTCTACGCTAGTGTTTCTGCCGCTGTCGCTGTCTGAAGTCGCTACGCGCCCTCCGTCAGACAACAACAACAACAAGCATATGTGTAAAACATGATGACCTGTGCAAGTCGATTTGAATATGTGGACAACTGTATCAGTTAGAAGCGGTGGAGTCAACTAACCTTACGGTGAGAAAAGCGCAGATGCGTCAAAATAACGTTTATGTGGGTAAAGTTTCATTGTACCTATTGGAGATTATGTGGTGATAAAGACGTATTTTCCCGGCTTGAATACACTGCGATTGTACGCGGCACTTTCGGTTGTGGTGTATCACTTCGCCGCGCCAATGGATTGGTTCGGGGATCGCAGTTATGCGGGCTACCGCATCAACTACGGGTTCATGTGGGGACCGCACGCTGTCAGCCTGTTCTTTGTGCTGTCCGGTTTCTTGATCATCTATTTGCTGCTGAAAGAGAAAGAAAACACCGGTACGATCTCAACGCGGCGGTTTTACCTGCGCCGCGTATTTCGTATTTTGCCGCTGTATTACCTGACCGTGATCGTGGGCGCGCTGCTGGTGGCGATCATGTATCCGTTGATGCCGCCTGATGCACAGCGAGTCGCCGCGTCACCGGGAGTATGGATCTCGCTCATCTTGTTCTATTTCAATTTCACGGGTGGGCGCGGGATTCCGTTGGGGCATTTGTGGTCGCTCAACGTCGAAGAACAGTTTTACCTGCTGTGTCCACAGTTAATCAAATGGGCGAAACATATCCCGCGCGCGCTCATCGCCGTGATTGTGTTCAAAGTCGGGCTGCAAATCGCGCTGTTTATGCTGTAGAAGATCACGGATGAGTCAATCTATCGCTTTGTGATGAACACGGGGGAGATCATTCGCTTTGAGTTTATGGCGTTGGGCGGATTGGGTGCGTATCTGGTGCTGCATCCCAGCCCCGCGCTACAGGTGATCATTCACCCGATTATGCAGAAGATCGCACTGGTAGGTGCGGCGGCGGTGATGCTGCAATCACTGTGGCGGCAGATCGGCTGGTTTCCGGTGGACGACACATGGCGCATGATCGCGCTTGAACTGGCGCTGGCGGGGTTGTTTTTCGTCGTGATTGTGAATATCGCCGCCGCGCCGAAATTTATCCTGCGGATTGAAACGCCGCTGCTGCGTAAATTGGGCGATATGTCGTATGGCATTTATATGTGGCATCCGCTGGTGATCTGGGTACTGTATTTTGCCGGGATGACGGGCATCGTGTATCAAGTGCTGGTAGTCGTGCTGACGTTCGCCGTCGCGTATATGTCGCACACGTATTTTGAGGCGTGGTTCTTAAAAGTACGCGAACTTATTTCAGCGCGGCGCGCGGCGGATATATCGGTCACGGGCGCGAGTGTATAGGATTGTAGGGGCGGCTCGTGAGCCGCCCGCCAAACCCCTACATTCTTTGTTTCATCCATCCGTCAAAATTTTATCAACGGCGGCGGCGAGTTCGCGTAGATTGGTCACGCGGTAGACTCCGTGCGAGATCGGCGCGTACAGGTGCATATCGCTGTCGCCTTCGCCCCATTGGGATGGGCTTTCAGGATTGAACCAGAGCAAGCGGCGGCTTTTCCGCATGATCTCTTGCATGATGTCCAAGCGGGGATTGTTGTAGTTATTGCGACCATCGCCCAACACAATCACAGTGGTTTTGGATGTGATGCACCCCATGTGATCTTGCCGGAAGGTGTTCAAACTGCTGCCGAGATCGGTGTTGTAGTAGCCGGGTCGGTTGTTAACCAGCACATGCTCCACGGCATCTTGCGGCTGCATCTCTTTGAAGATCATGCTGATGTCGGTGATGTCGCTGATAAAGACAAAGCTGTTGGTGCGCGCAACTTGATCTTGCAGTTCGTAGATGAGCGTGAGCAAAAATTCCGCGCAGTAGCGCATTGACGTACTCACGTCGCAGATGAGGACGAGCGACGGTTTGACGTGCTTGGTGCGAAATTCGAGTTCAAGCGGCACACCTTCGTAGCGCATGTTGGATCGCAAGGTTTTGCGCGGATCAAGCTGTCCGGTTTTGGCGCGGCGCTGGCGGAGCGCGGCGCGGCTGCGAAGCTTAGCAGCAAGGCGGCGAATCTCGTCGCGGATGGCTTCGACTTCGCTGTCGCTTAAGCGCGTGAACGGCACATCGAGCAAGTCTTCTTTCGGCTGCGGCTCTTGACTCGCCATGCGTTCGGCAAGGCTCGCGCCGACATACTGGCTGACTTGATCGTTAAGCCCCTGCGCGTTCTGTTCGAGCATGTCGCGGAGTTCTTGACGGGCTTCGGCGCTCATGCCCATTTGCTCTAGCTGCTCCATCAGCTCATCAATCATCTGCTGGAGCTGCTGCAAATTCATTTGGCGCTGCATCCGGCGTTCAAACCACGGGCGCTGATACATGCTGCTGCCCTGCTGCATCCCCGCCTGCTGCCCCTGCTGATCAAGCTGATCTTGACTGAACGGCTGCCCTCGAATCAGCTGGCGCATGAGATCACGAAGCGCGCCAAGCTGCCCCATGAGGGCTTGCAGCGCCTTCTGGAGCATCTCGCGTTCTTCTTTGGTCAGGTTATCGGGAATGTTTTGCATGGGCGGGGTGGCAGAGCCAAAGAACAGCGGGAAAAATTCTTCAAATTTCGCTTGATCTTTGGAGTCTTTGACGAGTGTGGTTTTCATGGCGGCGCGGAACACATCGCGGTCATTGATGCCGAGCGATTCCACGCCTTTCATCGCGTCCATGCTTTCCGCCAGCGAAATCCGCACGCCCGCCACGCGCAGCGCCCGGATGAAATCGACCATGCGTTTATCCATAATGTGAGGGGCTTTCTCAATCACTCGACCTTGACCCGATTGTAAAGGCGAACGGTGAAGCACGTCAACCAACCCGAATGGGTAGGGCTAGTGGGAATTTGTCAGCAGCGGTCTACCTGTCGCTAAATCTTGTCCTAGCAATTCGCCTGTTTCTTTCGCCTGCCTCCCAATAATTTTGGATACTATTTGGATAATATTGCGGGCATCATCCCATCCCAGTTCTTCACGATCCCCGATTTTTTGCGCGCACACTTCTTCAACAATGCCTTGATAGTAGAGCGCCAACGTGGGCTGATGATCGCGTAGGCTGGTGCTGCTTGTCACGTTTAATTCTTTCTTCAAGACAGCGGCGGTGCGCCCCCACAAACCGCGATATACGTCGTCTGTCGCGGTGGCGTAATGGCGTGGGGTCAACACATCGCGGACATATTCCGTGAGTGCCGCTGTAAATTGACTGCGCTTGATTTTTCCCTCAAATCGCATCTGTATCCAGCGATCATCCTTGCCGCGCTTGCGGTGATACTCGATGAAGGCATCCAGCAGTTTGTCGGGGTTGCTGACGTTTTCAAACAGCTTGTCCGGTTCACGGCGAACTTCATCCACGAACGCGCCCGCCGCAGCCAGAAAGCGGCGAATTTCATCTAACACGGGGCGATCATGCTTCACGCGCATGTATTGGGCGATGAGATATAGTCCCTTGTCCGTCGCAAATTCGCGTTGGTAGGTTTTGCCATCGCGCGCTTTGTAGGGCAGTAGCTCAATTGAATTGAGACACTGTTTTCCAGCTTCGGTCTTTTTGAACATTGACCACATGCTGCTTTTCTTTTCTTCACCCATTAAGCCGCGCATCCAATCTTGGACGGCGTAGAACATTCCCTGTTCTGTGGCGTGATACGCCAGCGGAAAGTTCCAGCGTTTTGCGACGATCAACGGAAGCGGAGTATCATCAGATTGTGATTCAGAAATCAAAGGCAGGTTGGTCATTCAGCATCAATCCTTTGGTGAATTGCGAATGACTTTATTGTATATAAAATGCAAATATTGTCGATCAGATGACAAACACGCCAGTTATAAGACAACGAAAAATCCGAAATCGGCTACTTGAACTGATGCAAGAGCGAGAACGTAAAATCGGTCGTCGCATCAAGCAGCGTGATATTGCAGAATTCGTCGGCGTATCAGATCACACTATCATCAATTGGATACGCAACACAACGACAAAGTACGACGGTCAAATCCTTGAACGCCTTTGCGACTACTTCAACTGCGATATTGGCGACCTGCTGTATTTTGAATGGGTCGAGGTAGACGAGATTCCAGAGGACTAGGCGCGTGAGACTCACGCGAGTCCGAGCAGTTGGCGCACTTCTCGCTGAAAGCCTTCCCACTGTTGATCGTGTACCGGATGCCCGCACGGGAACATCACCAGCCGACCCTGTTTTGCCTTCTCGATGAAACGCTGCGCGATGATCGGCGGGTTGAGCGTGTCTCTGTCGCCCAACATGATCAAGAGTGGACACGTGATGAGGTGGGCTTTGCTCAAGCTGATGTCCCCGCCCGCGTCGATCATATACTTGATGGCGTTGATCCATCCCAACACCAGCGCATCGGCTTGCGCTTGTGTCGTCAAGCCGTTCAACTGGCGGGTTGCTTCGTCCATCCATGTGGCAGGATAATTCGACTGCACGCGGGCGCGCAGTTCGGGGATGAACGATCCGCCCGCGCCCCACACGCAAACGGTGAGCGGGCGTTCGGGCTGCATCGTCGCCATGCACAGCGCGGTTTCGCCGCCATCGCTGTAGCCGAGAATGTGGGCCTTGTCGATGTTGAGCGCATCCATAAAGGCGAACATATCGCGCGCGTCACGGTGATAGAAGTCATACGGGTAATCGCGCGGTTTGGGCAGCGATTGACCGTAGCCGCGCCGCGTTGGGGCAAGCACACGAAAACCTTCGCTCGCCAGCCAGTCGATGACATTTCCCAAGTCGTAACGTCCCGTGCCAAGCCACCCGTGAATGGCGATCAACGGCGTTCCAGCGGGATCGCCCAAATCCTCATAAAACAGAGTCGCTCCGGTGGAAATTTCAAGCATCGGCATTCGATTGATCCCTATTTGATGAAGTTCGCATCAAGTCGCTCAAGGATACCCCAAGCGCCAACAGACTGATGATCCCGAAGGCGATATAGCCAAGCGCGGCGACCCCGTGAAACAAAAAGCCCAGTGTGATCGCCAGCGCGGGGGTCAGCCCGATCAAGTCGCCCGCGATTCGTACCGCGCTCTCGAAGGGTCCGATACTCGCCACGCTCACAGGAACGGCGATGCTCAACGATGCCAGCGACACGCCTAAAAATGACCCAGCAAGCGTATCAGCGGTCACGGTGAGCGCCATTTCCAAGCACCAGAACGTGAACAGCGAAGCCGCCCATGAAAGCAGCGACCACACGATGGCATGGGCTAAGCGGGCGGGATGGGTGAGCGATTGCAGCCCGGTCAGCACGTCATCGAGCCGCTTGCTCAAGTGGATGCGTCGTAGTAACAGGAGTTGATCTTCAAGCCATGCGGTGATGCGATGCGCCAGCGACGGATACCGCGCCAGCACAATCAACATCGCCAGCCCGACGAAGGCGATCACGGCGAAGATGGTCGCCCCCTGCACCACGAAATCGGGGGCAGAAGCTCCGGCGCGGCTCAAGCCGACTGCCAGCAGCAGCACGACCATCACAAGGTCGATCAAGCGTTCGACGACGACGCTCGTCGCCGTCGTGAACAGCGGTACGCCAAAGCGCGTGGTTAGCACGACGGTGCGCCCCAATTCGCCCGCGCGCAAGGGCAGTAAATTGAGCAGCATAGCGATGTTGTAGGTGTGCAGTACGCCGATCAACGGGGGGCGCTGTGCAGATGTGCGGTCACTGATTAAACCGCGCCAGCGCACCGCCCGCGTGATCGCGGAGAGGAATACCCCCACGAATGACAGCCCGATCCAGAGCGGATTCGCCTGTCGGATGCCGTCCCAGACTTCGGCAAGCGGAACGCCGCGCAGCGCCAGCCACAAAAACGCCGCGCTGACGATTACACTGGCGATGAGAAAGATGATCCGGCGGCGCGGGGCAGTATTCAATAGGCATCCTTTCACCTAAACAGCACGCATGATTATCGCGCACAATGCCCACCGATGAAAATGTTCGCGGTATTACAGATTGGAATGCGCCGATGAAGCTGCACGCATCATGCGTGTGCCAACATCACGTTTGCGTAAAGGCGCAAGCATAAATCGACGCATGATTTTTGATGGGGTGAGCCAGACGATGCGCGCGCCGGATTTGTCGTTGGCAAGGATGCGTTCAACCAACCACGCGGTGACAGTCTCCACATCGTCGGCAAGGATGTTAAAGATGCGCTCGGTTTCCGCTTCTTTGCCCGCCGGAACGGTTTGCATCAACAGGTCGGTTGTCACAATGCCCGGACTCAAATAGCTGACTTTGACGGGATGTCCTTTGGTTTCTACGACAAGGGCTTTCGTCAGGTAGCGCAGTCCGGCTTTGGTGGTGCCATACATCGCGTTGCCGATCATGACTTCGCCGCCGCTGCCTGAACCTTCCATGTTGTAGACATGCCCTCCGCCCTGTGCGATCATGCCTGAAATGGCGACCTTGCAGCCGTAGATCACGCCGAGCAAATTGGTTTCAATCACGCTCGTGATCGCGTCCTGCGGTTGTTCCCATGCGGGTAACTGCTCCGGCGTATTGATGGCGGCATTGTTGATCCAAATATCCACGCGCCCAAAGCGTGACACCGCGCTGTCCCACAGCTTTTGCACATCGGCAAGCTGGCTGACATCGCACGCCTGCCCGTGAATGTATTCGGCGGGATACGACGCGCTCAGCGTTTCGACGGCACGCCGCACACTCGCTTCACTGCGCCCACTGACCACGACTTGACACCCGCGCGAGAGAAACTGCTGCGCCAATCCCAAGCCAATGCCGCGCGTGCTTCCCGTAATGACTGCCGTTTTCATCATCGCTGCTCCCCGATACTCGTTCTATCCGTTTATTGGCGCTAATTCACGAAGTCGTGCTGTTAAGCTCGCGCCCTTTTGGTCATCAAACCGACCCGCCGCTCGCCATAATACGTTCCCATCCCGATCCACCAGTAACGTGTACATTGTGTGCATGTGCGGCAGATCGAGCGTCCGAATGAACGCCGCTTGATCGGTGTACAGCGTAATCGTGGTGGCGCGTGTGTGCGGGTCAGGAATGCCCGTCCGCATCCAATAATCGAGCATCATGCGCTGGAAAAACCCATACTCCGGCACAGTAGGCAGTTCGTATACAGCGACTTCCGGCGTGCTGGCTCGAAGCTGCGCGAGAAAATCAACCCATGTGAACACCTCGTACTGCTGCATTTCAGTGAATGCAATCATGATGACGTTGTACCGTCCTTCAAAATCCGACGGTAAGCGAAACAACCGCCCTTCGAGATTTTGCCCTTCAATTCGTGGGAACATGAACGCTACTCCTCTTTCACTCAACATATGTATCCCTGCGCCACATGGGGACAGACAAGACACTCAACAGCACGAACACCCTGATTCGCATAATGATGAACGAATCGACTCGTCAGCATCACCAGCCTCTCACTAAGTCAACAAACAAGTTTGTTGGGAAGCGTGTAAAAAAAGGCGCTATCTATTCTGGACGCATCCCGCGAATGAAAATGTCGATCAGGTCGCACGCCATTTCATAGCGCGTCTTGATCAAATACATCGACGGGATCGTGTGCAGCGCTTCGACGGACGCAAAGATTGCACCTGCCACGTTTCCCAAATCTAAGACCGCGATTTCTCCGCGATCCCGTGCGGCGCGAAGCGCCATGTGTATGGGTTCGATGAGCGCATCATGCGCCAACGTGCTGATCTCATCCGCATATTCGGGGTCGATTTGCGGCATATCGGACAGCGCCAGCCGCAACAGATCGATTGGCGGATGTGACAGCAGCCATGCGGCAATCGCGCGAAGCTGTGCCCGCAGATTACCTTCTTCACTGGTAATGGCAGCAGTTATTCCGGTCAAATGACGATGTAAGCCACGTTTAATGACTTCGACAAACAATTCTTCTTTGCCGCCGGGGCTGTGATGATAAAGGGACGCATGATGAATTCCGACTGCCTGCGCGATGTCTTTCACGCCCACTGCGCCAAAGCCGCGCTCGGTAAATAATTGCTCTGCGGCTTCTAGCAGGCGTTCGCGTGTATCGGACTGCGATCTCAATGTGAGGCTCCCAACCAACAAGTTTGTTGATAATTTACAATTGATTTATGAGATAGATGACAGCAAAAGATAAGTGGAAAATAAAAAGGCGAGGCAAAAATACCTCACCTTTTACGTGGGTGAAACTGCGAAATTACGCCGCTGCCAATGCCAGCGCCCGCCGCCGCGCGATCTCCGGCAGGATGAGCAGTTGAATCAGCCCGTTTGTCACAACGATCAATGTGCTGCCTTCATGCCCGAACACGCCCACCGGAAGCGGCAGACTGATCAAGAAGGTGCTGATGATCAGCGCGACGATGACGAACAGCGAAAAGCCGATGTTCTGCCACACCACGCGCCGCGCTTTCTTGCTCAAGTTAATGGCGTAGGGGATCAGTTCCAAGCGATCCCCCATCAACACCAGATCGGCGGTTTCGAGCGCCACATCTGTCCCCGCCGCGCCCATGGCGATTCCGACGCTGGCAGTTGCTAGGGCGGGCGCGTCATTCACGCCGTCGCCAACCATGGCGGATGCGCCGTACTTGGCTTCGATGGCTTTGAGCGCATCAACTTTTTGATCGGGGAGCAGTCCCGCGTGTACATCATCGACACCCGCCTGTAAGGCGATGTTCGCCGCCACGCGCGGGTTATCGCCCGTGAGGATTGCCACCTTCACGCCCGATGCTTTCAGGCGTTGAATGATCTGGGGGGTATCGGGGCGCAGTTGATCCGCCAATGCGAGCAGCCCCAACCAGCGACCATCACGCTTCACCCCCATGACCGTTTTGCCTTCGTTTTCCAAGCGTTCGAGTTCACGCGCCAAGTGCGGGTCGATTTCGCCTTGCTCGCGCAGGTAGGTTGGGCTGCCGATCTGCACCTGCTGACCGTCGACTGTGCCGGTCACGCCGCGCCCCATGACCGCCTGAAAATCCGCAACAGGTTTAGGCTGAATACCGTCTGCTTCTGCCGCTTTGAGGATCGCTTTTGCCAATGGGTGTTCGGAGCGCGCTTCTACCGATGCCGCCGTGCGGAGCAGATCGGTTCTGTCCACACCCGGCGCGGTAATAACATCGGTGAGCGCGGGCTTGCCGACGGTGAGCGTGCCTGTTTTATCGAACGCCACGACTTTGATCGCCGCTAATGCTTCGAGATATGCGCCACCTTTGAACAGCACACCACCGCGCGCCGCCGACGCAATCGCGGAGATGAACGACGCGGGCGTGCTGATGATCAGCGCGCATGGCGACGCGACGGTCATCAAGACCATGGCGCGGTAGAAATTGCTCGTGAAATCGACCCACCCAAGCGCGGGCGGGATCACGATGAACAGCACCACGCCGCCGATGATCAGCGCCGCGTAATACTGCTCGAACTTCTCCAAGAAGCGTTCGGTTGGGGCTTTGCTGTCCTGCGCTTCTTCCACCATGCGGATGATGCGCGCCAGCACGGTATCGGACGCGGGTTGAAGCGCCTCTACATCGAGCGCGCCCTGCTGGTTGAGCGTCCCCGCAAACACTTTGTCATTGATGGTCTTTTCGACAGGCATTGATTCGCCTGTGATCGGGGATTGATCGACGGTTGACTGTCCGGCGCGCACGATCCCGTCCACCGGAATACGTTCCCCCGGCTCGATGAGGATCAAGTCGCCTGTGCGAATCGCTTCCAGCTTGATCGTTTCGATGCGCCCATCCCGTTTGACTTTCGCTTCCGACGGATAGAGCTTGAGCAAACCCTTGATCGCTTGGCGGCTGCGCCCGATGGCGTAATCTTGCAGGACGTTGCTTAACGAGAACAGGAACAGCAAGATCGCGCCTTCGTGCCATTGGTCGATGAGCGCCGCGCCGCCCGCTGCCAGCAGCATGAGCAGGTCAACGTTGAGCTTTGGACCTTCGTCCGCCGCTGCCACACAGCATCCATCTTTATGTGTGTCTTGGGTGCGAATGCGCTTGCGAATGCCGAGACTGTCCAGCACTTCGAGCGTGCCGTAAAACCCGCCGGCTGCATACGAAGTAATGTTCAGCAACAGGATGAGCAAATCGGGCGCGCCGAGTCGTTCGGCGGTCAAACTGCCGATGAGCGCCGCAAGCGTGACAACAACCAAGCGGGGTTCAAGCCATGTTTGTGTGAACCGCTTAGGGCGATTTTCGGGCTGCGCGGGGTCGCGCGAGAGGCTGATTACTGCGCTCATGTTTTGCCTTTCATGGTCTATCCATATGTCGGCACGCACACGGCGAATATTCGACATTGAATGCTATTTGATACACTGGCTCAAGTGAGATGTAATCTCAGTTAAATTAAAACTTTCGTTACCGTATCTTCATTTTAACATGAGTTTTTTCTTTGTCTAGCATGTGAAACGTCACCCTTAAAAATATCCATATGCTCTCAAACATGGATTTGTTGTTACACTAAACACTGTCGGCGTAATAAAAACAAATTCCGTAAATGACTTCCGTGCGCAGTCTTTTTGTCGGGCATGACAGCCGATTCATTCAGACGTATAGGTCATGCGCGTGACGATGCCGCGCTGAAAGATGGGATTGATGATGAGTATGGATTCACTCATTCGCTTCCGCGAAATTGTTGATGCTATTCAAGATGGTTATTACGAAGTGGATATGCGCGGGACATTTAAGTTCGTCAATCCAAGTTTTTGCCGGATAATGGGGCAGCCGCGCGAAGCCATTTTGGAAAAGCCCTACACAATGTTCACAGATGAAAAGACGGCGACAGCGGTTTTGCAAGCGTTTCGCCGCGTGTACCGCACTGGCGAATCAATTCCATCGTTGGAGAGTGTCGTCACCCACCCGAACGGGGAGAAGCGCCACGTTGATATCTCCGTCACGCCATTTAAAGACGAACGAGGAGAGATCAGTGGATTTTACGGGATTGTGCGTGACATTACTGACCGCTACTATGAAGCGCGCCACCGGGAAGCGCAGCTTGCGGAAACGCGCCGCTTGTATATGCAGATCAAGCAGCTTGAAGAAGTGAAAGATTTCATGCTGCGGTTGGCAAGCCGAGAAATTCGCTCACCGCTGACGCTGATCACAGGATATACCGACCTGCTGTACGATTCGCTGCGCGACCATTTCGGCAAAGAGGAACAGACCTACTACGATTCGATTCAGCGGGCAATCCAGCGCATGATGCAGATGACATCGGATTTCTTGATCCTTGAGAAGATGCACAACATCTTTATCGAAGCGAAAACGCCGCGTCAAGCGCGCGTGTACATAGATGACCTTGCGCGCAAGGCGGTGATGGATTTTCGGCGTGAAGCGGTTGCCAAAGGGCTGACGTTGAATTTAATCGTGCCAGATTTTCCGGTGGCGGTGTGCGGCGAAGAAAACGATCTCTCGCGGGCGATTGCCAACCTTCTCGATAATGCGATCAAGTATACGCCAAGCGGAGGCGCGATTGTGCTGAAACTTGTCGTCGCCGAATCAGAAGCGGTGGTTTCGGTGGAAGATACGGGAATCGGCGTGCCGCAGGAAAAACAGGACAGCCTATTCACGGCGTTCATGCGCGTTCCCACCAGCGAAACGCAGCAGGTCGAAGGCTCTGGATTAGGGTTGTATTTGGTCAAAAAGATTGTCGAATGGCACGGCGGGCGCGTATTTCTGCACAGCGTCTACCGTGAAGGCAGCACGTTCGGGTTCGCGCTTCCGCTGGTAAATCAGACCACCCCCGCCGCCATATGACGAACAAGAAGCCGAACAATCAGCCGAATATGGATTTGATCCGCATGGTGCAAAACGCGCGCATGGCGCACGATCAAGCCGCGCAGCCATCACAGGTTGCGGCTGTGTACTGGATCGAAGTCAAGCCGCGCCAAGTGACTACCACCCCGACTCCGCGTGCGGGATTTTGGCGCATCCGCGTGACGACACAAACTGTCGATGCGGTGTGGAGCGCGGTCAAATCTGCGACGGAAGCGGGGGAACTCGGCTACAAGTCGAAAGTCTCAACTGCCAGCCGCGACGGCGATCCCAACAGCCGCGTGATTCATGTTCTCACTGTCGATGCGGATGATGCCGTTGACGTAGAGCGCGTGCGCGCGGCATTGGTGAAAATTGGTCATACGCCGGATGGCTACGAGCGGAGAGCGGAAGGGTAAACGTTCAACTTGGCACATGGGCGACGCGGCTATCGCGTTTACGATTCCTGCCCATGTTGGAGCATTTCCTTAAGGATGGGCGCGATTTTTTCCTCTACATCGCTGTCTTTCAGCTTGTTGAACACCACATCATCAGGATAAAGCACGCAGTTGGGACCCACCGCGCACATGCTCAAACAGCGGGCGGTTTCCAATTTGATTCGCGCATTAGGTGGGGCATGGGTGTTGAGGTCATTCACCAATGGTTGAAGCTGAGCGTACAGGCGTTCGGCGCGGCGACCCAGTGAACAGTATTCGCCCATACACAGCACCACACGAATTTTCCGCGGCGAATCTTCGGTCATTACAGCACCGCACACTCTACATGACGACAAACAACGTCCCTCATTATCGCTGAAATGTGCCAAAATAGGCATAGCGTTCTACAATTCGAGCAATCATGACCGGACGGACTGATTTGACAATGACAGCAGCGATTTTTAAGCGCACGTTCCGCGTGCGAAATTATGAGTGTGATGCCTACGGGCATGTCAACAATGCGAACTATTTGCGCTATATGCAAGAAACCGCCATTGATGCCAGCGCCGCTGTCGGTTGGGATGAAGCGCGCTATCAAGCTGCGGGGACGATGTGGCTGATCCGCGAAACCGACATTGAGTATCTCGCGCCGCTGCATTTTGGCGACAGCGTGGAGATCACGACATGGGTGGGCGATTTTCGCCGTGTGCGTTCGCGCCGGTTTTATGAACTTCGCAAGGTGGGTGGGGAACTTGTAGCGCGCGGCAGCACCGATTGGGTGTACATCAACCGCACGACAGCACAGCCCGCCAGCATTCCCATCACCATGATTTCCGATTTCGCGCCGCCTGATCTCGCCATGCCGGGCGATACCACCGAAACGCTGCAAGTGCTGCCAAGTCGTAAGAAGTTCCCGCCCGCTCCCCCGCCTCCGCCGGGGATTTTCACCATGACGCGCACCGCCGAATGGCGCGACATTGATCCGGCGGGGCATGTGAACAATGCCACATACATGAACTACATGGAAGAAGCGGCGATTCAGGCGGCGAAATCGTTCGGGTGGTCAGTCAACCGAATGCGCGCGGAAGGTTTCGCCATAGTCGCGCGTCGTCATCAAATCGAATATCGCACACAGGTGCAGTTAGGCGACGAAATCACGGTCAGCACCTATTTATCGGATGTACGGCGCATCAATGCGACACGACATTACATCATCGCGCGTGCCGGCGATGGCGAATTGATTGCACAAGCGCGGTCACTGTATGTGTTCGTCAACCCGGACACGGGAAATATTGTGCGTGTGCCGCAAGACGTGTTGAACGACTTCGCGCCCGGTATCGCGGAGGGATAGCACGGCGTGAAAAATCCTATCCGTTCGCTGCGCCGCTTCGCGCGTAAGCAGATTCAACTAGCGCAGACGCGCCTACAACCGGATCGATTCATCACCGACCAAGTGTCGATCTACGAGCAGGGAAAAAGTGTCCCCGGCGGCATTGATCTGCACACGCTCTACCCCGCGCAGACCTTCACGCCCGCACACGACGATCACCGCCGTTTTGTCGAAGCATCACCGGAAGTTGACAAGTTCTGCTGCGAACGCAAGCCGATATTCACGGCGAAACTGCACAACGTCAAGTTTTATCGCCCGTTGGGTTTGCTGCTGACGCAAGATGACCGCGTGATCACGGAATCGGGCGCGCTCGATTGGCGTATTCGCGGCTCGAAACTGATGAGCCGCCCCACCCCTAAACCAACAGTCACTTTTCGCAAAGCTGAATCGGGGAGTTACGCGACAGTATGGGGACTGCTGGCGCACAACTATTTTCATTGGATGGTTGAATGTTTGCCGCGCCTGTATTCGCTTGCGGATTACACGGCGCGCACAGGCGAACCCCTTACGCTGATTTTGCCGCAGAGCGAAGCAAAAGGTTATCACCGCGCATCGCTCGATTACTGCCTGCCAGAAGGCGCGCGCGTCGAGTATCTGCCGGATGATGATTGGTTCGGATTCGAGTCGTTCGTGCTGCCATCGTATGTGACGACATGGTATGTCGCCGCCGTTCCCAAGCCGCATCTCGATTATGTGCGCGGGCGCATCTTCGCGCGCGTGGGGCTGCCTGCCGAACATAAGCCGGACAAACATGTGTACATCTCGCGGCGAAGCGCAGCGGATCGGCGCATCCTCAACGAAGATGCGCTCATTCCCATGCTTGAACGGCATGGATTCGAGATTGTGCAGCCGGAACACTTGAGTTTTGACGATCAAGTGCGGCTGTTCCACCGCGCCAAAACGATTCTCGCGCCGCATGGGGCGGGCTTGTCGAATATCCTGTTCGCGCCGCCAAACGCGAGCGTGATCGAGCTGTCGCTTGCCAACACGCGCCCGTACTTCTACTATCTGGCAGACTCGCTTGGGCAGAACTTTTATTATGTTCTAGGTCAAGCAGGGACATATAGTGACAACCTGCAAATCGATCTAGAAAAGATCGAAAAAAGGGTTAACGAAGTATTGCGAAAAACATAAACGCGATGTTCAATCAAGAGCGCATTCTTGCTCGAACAACACATCGTTTTTGTGGTCTTGATCTGCACCCGCCATCGAAGGAGTCTTGTGCTTTATGTCCATTATGGATCGTCGCCATGTCATCGCCGCCTGTTTACTGTTGTTGACTGTGATGAGCGCCGGAGTTGTTTCCGCGCAAAACGTCCCATCGCAGATGAACACCGCGCTTCAGCAGTTGAGTTCGTTAGTGGGGCAGCCCGTCACGCTTGGAGACCTCGACAGTTATCAATGGGTGCAAAATGTTTACCCAGATACGCATCTCGGTTGTGAGTTCGCCGTGTTCCCCGCGCAGACAGGTAATTTCGTCGGTTTTGAATTTGATCTCATTTACAACGGCATCCCCTATGACATTCGCGTCAGCGGGGACAGCACGATTGTGTTCCCATGCATGGCGGAAGGCGGGATGGCACCTGCTCCCGGCATCGGCGGCGGCGTGGCATTGAGTCCGTGTCCTACCGGATATGTCGGATTCCTGCCGCCGCGTTTGCGGGTCGGGGGGCAGGCGAGCATCGACGTGGGCGGCACGCCAAACCGTTTGCGCGCAGGAGATCGCCTCAACGCCACCCAGATCGGCATGATTGAACCCGGTTCGATCATCGACATTCTCGCCGGTCCTAGCTGCGAAGCGAACGCCAACGGCACGAATGTCATTTGGTGGCAGGTGCGCTACAACGGACAGATCGGCTGGACTGCCGAAGGTCTGCCGCCGGATGAGTACTTTTTGGAGCCGATCAACACGCTTGGCGATGTGGTGCTGCCTGCCGAACGCGGTTTGATCACGGCGCAGTCACTGCTTGGCTTGCAAGTGCTTGGCACCATCGGGCTGCAAAGCGCCGTCGATATTGATATCGCGGATGAAGTCGTTGTATTTGGCGGTTATGCAGGCTTGGCAGCGTATAATTTGGCTGATTTCACGCTCAATGAGACCTTCTTCACGTTTGATACGTCGATGCAAGTGAATTCTCTCGCGGTGAGCGCTGATGGGCAGTATGCAGCGTTCGGGTTCTGCGATGGAGTCGTGCTGCTCTACAATGCGCTGCTAGGCGGCAACGCATCGCTGGAAACGCCGCCGCAGGACTGCGTTGTCGATCTCGATTTCAGCCCGGACGGATCGCAGTTGGCGGTTGCCAGCGGAAATTTATTAGGGAGCGGCTTGGGCGCATATTTGAGCGTATATGATGGCACAACCGGTGATGGCTTGACGCAAAAACCCGCGAACTACATCGTCACCCGTGTGACGTACAACGACGACGGCACGCTGCTGGCATATGTCGATGAAGTCGTGCATGTTATGGATGCGACCAACTTCACAGACGTGCGCTTGCTGGCGTTTGAAGCGTACAACCCGATTGGCGATCTGCGCTTCATGCCCACCACGACTGGCAATCCGCGTCTCCTCATCCCCGAAGGGAACACGCTGCGCTTGATTGATCTGGTGACGGGTTCGGATGTCGCCTCATATGCCATCGAAGGCGCGAACCTCATTCCGTCGGATGTGAGTTTCTCGCCCGATGGATCGCTGCTGGCGGTGAGCGTCGTGATCAACGAAGGCGGCAGCCTTGATAATCCGCGCGTGGATATTTTCTCGGTCGAAACCGGCGACGTGATCGCCACTATTCCCGTGCGCGCCAACGATCTCGAATTTTCGCCGGATGGCACGCTGCTCATGATCGCGGAAGAAGGCTTCGTTTCGCTGTACGGTATTCCGTAAGCCCGCACAATTGTTGTGAATCAAAAAGGGGCGCGGGTGATTTTTAACCCGCGCCCCCTCACCCATCTAATCGTTATCTTCCACCGTGAACACCAGCACATTCCGCGAGTCCGCCGCCCCCGATGCGTCATTCCCGCCGTTGAACGGCGATCCCGTGAGCCGCATACCCGACGCATCTACCGTGTTGACCGGATAGCCCGCGACGTTACTCACCGTGATGTGATGGCTCAAGCGCCCAACTGCCCCCGTGTGATTCGTGCTGTCATCGCGCGCGCGGATGCGAACTTCATATTCGGTATGATTTGCGTCAAAAACGAGTGTTTGTGCGGTTGTCCACGCGATTTCAGGGTCACGCACAACGCGGGTTTGCACATGCGCGTAATTGGATGGCGTGGGCGGGTAATAATCGAGCCGCACCGTGACCGAGTCGCTGCCTGTGAGGGGTGCGCTCAAGCTGAGGGTGTAGTTGTACCACGCGCGCGTTTCTTCGCTGAGGACGAGGGGAGAGGGGATGGGGTCGTCGTCCGAGATGATGACTGTGTTGAGGATGGGTGTGGGGGTAGGGGTAACAGAGCTAGATGGCTGACAAATTTCTACTGCATTGTCGCATGGTGCAACAGACATAAATCCTGAGATAGATCCATTTTGTCCCACACTCAGCACTCGCGCTACTGTGACAATATCTGGTGGATCTGTCACGAAAAAAACTAACCCCTGATCTGCGTACACATAGACGGTTGATTCGCCTCTATTTCCAATTAGTGTTGGATCACCAAAAGCTGAGACAACATCAGCGATATGTACATCAATCAAGTTCAATCCAATATCTTCTAATGTATCACCACCAAACAACACTCGTACTGATTCTGATTCATTCAAGATGTAAGGTGAATAACTTGACGGATTGAATGTATAAAGCACTACAATACCAGCTTGTCCAGCCGTGGTTCTAGTATACGGAATCTGCATATTATTCAAGATGTTTTCAAGCTCTTGTTGCGTAGTTTGGCGTGGAACAATGCCCATAAAGCATATTCCACTACAGTTAGGGGTGGTGAAGAGGCTGATTAGATCATCAACCTGTGCGTTAGAAGGTTGTACTGCAATCAAAAGTAACACAATAGTGCATATCAAGGCACGGTGAATCATGCGTATCCTCTTTTGTGTAAAACATTACCAAGATAAATTAGCCACCGAAAGGGCATCCAGTTCTTTCTTGTAAAACAGGCCACAAGACAAGAGGATCAACAACAATTGGCTCACCAAAATCTACGGTTGGTCGTCCTTCGTCAGCGATATCATGAATAGTCCAAAAAGCATCACTATTTAGCCAAAACTCATTGAAGTATTCATATGCAGGAGTGCCGAAACCCCATCCCTGAAATACAAATGCATTTCCGACATCGGGCGAGTCCGGTAAATAGTACACTGCGATGTCCAAGTGATGGTCGCCGCCAGTGTTTCCCGTGTTGCCGCTCAAACCCAAGATAGTCCCCGCAGGTAGTATTTGAGTTGGTTGAACTCCAGCTGAAATATTTACTGGCTCTATCGACGGCGGAATGCTATCTACTTGCAGATGCGAATATCCAATTTGGAGAGAACCAGTAGCAGTTAATGGTACGTTACCTAATGAAGAATTCAATGTTGCCATACGTTGACGGATTACCTGTGGAACGTCCTGCAAGTCAACCCGAATTGAAATAAATACTCCAGGGTTAGGTATTCGACCAACCCGATCAACAATTTGGATGGTGGATCGGGCGGGAGTTTGAAGGGGAAAACCACCGCCGTTAAGCCCAAAAGGCTGAATATCTCTGGAAAATAATTCAGGGTGAAGAAGATCACAGTTCCATAAGCGTGCGGGATTCTGCTCCGTGCCGATCATTGGCAGGAGAAATTGGCTAGAGTAATCGGGCGGTGGCGTATTGGTGGGTGTAGACGTTGCAGTTGGCAAAGGTGTGTTTGATGCTGTGGGGGTATTTGAAGGCGTGTAAGTGACCGTGGGGGTCAGCGTCGCTTCAGGGATTGATGGACAAGTGCGAAAGTCAACAAGTGTACTGTGTATCCATCCGAGATACTGCTGTGCGGGTGCTCCATAATTGATCAAGGTATACAGCCACACTGGGCTACCATTGATCGTTTCTCCCTGAGAATTCCAATAGATTGTAATCGGCGTGTAGGTATCCACATTCAAAATGGCGGTACTTAGGGTCGTTGGCGCAGAACGTAGTTTCACAGGTTGCCCTGTGACCGCTTCTGTGCATGCCGGATTCGGCGGCGGTGTAACAATAATCGGTGTCGGCGTGGCTGTAGCAGTTGAAATCGGAGTAGATAAGTCAGTTGGTTGGAGAGTTGGGGTTGGTATCGAAGTAACATTTCCCAGAGAGTCAAGCTCAGGTAAATCGTTGATTGATCCACTCGCACAGGGTTCTATACCGCCAAATGCACTTAGATGAATCCACCCTTGTACACTTGTATTTAACTGAGATCCGTCAGCATAGCCGTCTACTCTTAGCCAAACATCGGAAGATTCAATAAATCGACCCATTAAGCGAGCTGATCCGCCAGATAAGAATTGTAATATGTTGTTAGGCTCGGTATCTTGAGGAAAAATGGGTGATGAGCGTAAATTGACCCCGGTCAGGATACGAGACATGCAGTAAAGTGCAGGTTCTGGGAGGCAGCTTCCGACACCTACAGTTTGAGTTCCTTGTAGGAATCCACCGGGGCAGACTCCGCCTGTCGGCGTGGGTGTGGGAGTCAAGTCGCAATTGTCCGCGCCAACCGGATTCGCCCCATACCCGCGAAAGGTCGCGGCGGTAATCCGCGTGCTGCCCGTTGCCGGAGTCGGTGACTCCGCCCACGACGCTTGGCTTTCCAAGATGACACTCGTGACACCTCCAAGGATGCCTTCCCATGAGAAGGTGCCTTCCGTGATGGTATTGGAATCGGCGGAAAAATACTGAACTTCTGCGTCAGCGAAGGTATTGGGATACACAAAGTTGATGAAAATGCCGAGCGTTTCAATCGGTGAGGACAAATCTTCTTCAACAAATCCCTCTTGGCGAACATAGGCAAAATCGACATTGGTTAAAATGGTCGACTCAAATGTGCGCTGAATTTGCACAAGCGTGCGGTTGATCGTCGGCTTGACGGGGAGCGCGATATTGACTGCACCAACCCACCCTTGCCCGTCAACAAATTGACCAGCGCCAACGGAGGTTGGCAGGGTGAAGCCCCCGTTGTCCGCATTGGGCGCGCTAAAATTCCAGTAGTAGCACCAAGTTGACAACCCGGTCGTATCGACAGCAGTTCGTGTCGGTGTGTTGGTCGGACCCTCAACTAGCGGTAGGTCGGTGACTTCAGGCGTTGTTTCCGGCGCAGTTGCCGTCGCGGTGCTGGTTGGCGTATCCGTCGGGACAAGTGTATCCGTACTTGTAGCCGTCGCGGTATCGGTCGGCAGGGGACTCTGTGTATCCGTATTCGTCGCCGTATCCGTCGGGGCAACCGTCGGCGTGGGTTCGGGTTCTTGTGCGAACACCCCGCCCATCATGAGTAAACAAGCGCACAGCACAAACGCGGCAGTTTTCCGTGAAGTCAGCTATCGTCGCCTTCAACATGGGGCATCTTCATTTAATGCACACCATGCTAATACCCCCCCGTTTTTTTGTTAAGCATAAAATGTTAAGCTTTTGCGCCGCCTTCGCGCCGCTTCCACTGCGCGGAATCAAAAAGGGCGCGGATTATCACATCCACGCCCTTTTTCTGCCTGCTGTTTAGACGATTGCTATCGCGTGCCGTTCGATCAATTCCGCGCGGAAGTTCGCCAATTCCTGCTTCAGCGTTTCCATGACTGATTGCGCGTCTTTCACTTCCAACACCAGCGCGGGACTTCCCGCCCGTAGATCATGCGCCAGTGCCGCGATGCGCTCGTCACGGGTTGCGCCAAACGAGATCATACTTGCCGCCATGCGACCCGTTATCCCGCCAACAAACCCGCCAAGCAATGCACCCGCGCCCAATGCGATAATCGCGCCGATGCCGGGAATTGCCAACGCGCCAAGCTGCGCCAAACCGAGCGCACCCATCGCCGCGCCGAGCGTTCCGCCGGCCACCCCGCCTTCGTCCGCGCCGATTTCGTCATCGACGACCACGACTTCGCCAGTTTCCGCCTTCGCCACAATCGCCGCATGGACGATTTCGACTGGCTTGTTCTTCATCAGGTGATCCAACGCCCGTGTCAGCATCACCCGTGACGGAAATACGGCTACGATCAAATTATCGGACATCACGTTCCCCCTATCGTCTGTGTACGAGCGACACATCGATGACTGCTGGAGTGTACAGCGAAAGTGCAAAATTGCACAATGACGAATATATACGTCATTTCACGATATTTGTCTGTTCAAGGTGCATTGGCGTTTGATTATTGCGCCAATTCCGGTTCCAAAACTTCGGCTTGGAACGCCGCCAAATCCGCCCGCAGGCGATCCGTGATCCTGTTTTCGACTTCAAATTCGTACACAACAGCGACTTTACCCGCCTCCAACCGCGATGCCAAATGCTTGATCTGCTCGTCGTGGAATCCACTGTCGATCAAGCCCGCCAATGCGCCGCCTGTCGCGCCGCCGATCAACCCGCCGATCAACGCGCCCGCGCCAATCGCCAGAATTGCGCCAACCCCCGGCAGTAGGAACGCGCCCAATCCGGCTATGCCAAGCGCGCTGATCATCGCGCCAATTGTGCCGCCCGTGATCGCGCCCTCATCGACATGTACGTCGTCGTCCAGCACCTGTGTTTCACCGTCTTTCGCTTTAACGATGACAGCGGCGTGTTTCACTTTCAAGTACGGAAGCTCGTGCAGACGGTCATGCACATCAATGAGTGTACCGCGAGTCGGCAGCACCAGCATCAAAACCTGTTTTTGCGTCATGAGTCGCCCTCTCTGTGTGGTTCGGCTCTATACCACTCACTTTATAGGATTGTTCGTTACAGCACCAGTTACACATGACCTCATTCAATACCCCCTAACCTACTCATTTGGTCTATCGCTTCCATCACACACTCCGCGGGGAATGGCTAAGATCATGAGCAAATAAGCTGGATGAGGTGAGATGAATCCATGGGATAGCGTTGGCGATAAAGCTGACGACGCTTCCAGAGCGAGACAAAAAGCTTAACATCACAGCGCAGAGGGTAAATGCAGCGGGAAAACAGCGTGAATTGCGTGCCAGACGCGCCAGATAGTGTCGCAGTTCAGCATTGTCGCCAGTCTTACCGCTTGCTGGCGCAAGCCTTCGTCGTAGCCATTCGTTTTCGCTTCTGGACTATATCGTCGTCCACAATGCTGGCATTTGTACCGCTGGCTGCCCGCTGGTGTTCGTCCGTTTTTATGTTGTTTGGTCGCTGCTTGAAAGTCAGCACAGATTCTCATGGTTCTATTCTACTATCACTCATCCTTTTAGACATTCCTTGGTAGGACTCGCCCTTGCCGCGTATTGGCAAATAGGGTAATTTTCGCGGCTGGCACAAAAGAGGTTGTACGATGGCTGATTTGCAGCAGCGGATAGACGATTTGCGCGCCGAGATTCAAACGTTAAGCAGCGAATCGGATCAAAGCAAAATTGCCGAACTTGAACGCGCCGCCCGCGCTGTGCTGGCGGACGCGAAGAATACGCCGCAAGAATCGGCGGCACAGGCGTTGTTTGCCGAACTGGCTCGGCTGAGCAGCCCAACCAGCCCGATCAGCGCGACAGTGCGCGGGTTATTGCGGCGGGCGCGGATTCGCATTGACACGGCTGGCGACGATGATGACATTGACGAAGCGATTGATATGCTGGCGGAAGCGATCACGCTGAACCCGACGGATGAAGACACGATTGAACTGCTGATGCAAGCTGGCGAGCGCAGTGGACAAGCGGCACAGCGCGTCAACGACTTGTTCACTCGGCATAACATCAAACGGCGTGCCAGCGCCGCGCCGCCCGAACCACGATCCACGGGGGAAACGCGCAAAACCAGCACACGCGAAACCGCGCGCCCCGACATGGGGAATAGTGGGGATGACGACACGCCTTCACGGTCTGATGTGATGCGAAGCACGGGGAGCATCGCGACGAGCTACCCGACATCAGCGGGATACCCGCCGCCGGAACGCGACATCGACAACCCACGCGACACGGGGGTATCACGGCGCGTGCCGGGGCAAGGTGCAATCTACTCGTCGGATGATATTGACGATTTGTTAAGCGAAATGACGCAGCGGTACTACGCGGGCGACTACCAAGACGTAGTCGATCTGGCAAATCGCGTGCTGAATCAAAATCCGGGCAACGCGACTGCGCTCGAATATCGGCAGAAGGCAGAAGATAATCTGATTCGCGGGGTGGTGCCAGATCACCGCATCCCGTTTGAGGCGCGCGTGAGCTATAACCGCGCCAATTCGCTGGTGCGCGCGGGCAACTATGAAGAAGCGGAACGACTGTATCGAGAAGCCCGCGATCTCGCGGAGCGCAGCGGAATTTTGACGTGGAAAGACGCGGAACAAGCCCTGCTGGAAATTCAGGATTTGGCGCTGGCGCGCGAAATGCTCAACGAAGGTGATCGCTTGATGGTGAGCGATAACTGGAGTGAGGCGCTGCGTAAGTATGAAGGCGCGCTTCGCGTGGTGTCGAATGATCCCGCGGCGGAAGAACGCATCGACAAGGTGCGGCGCATCATGACGGATGCGGAAAGCGTCAATGTGCAGTTGAGCATGTTGGGTGGCACGCTGGCGGATCAAGCGGCGCAGCTTCAAAACGTATTGAACATTCTAGCGCGGTTGCGTCAGCTTTTGCCGAACAGCCAGCGGCTTGCCCAGTTGAGCGAGACTGCAAACAACCGCCTCAACGGGATCAAGATACAGATCAACGACCAGAGCCAAGCGGCGTTGATGCGGGCGACAAACGCGACTTCACTGGAAGAGCGGCTGAACGTCAGCAACGAGGCGCTTGCTTTGCTGGAACTGGGCGTGAAGCTCGATCCGGGTGATACGCGCTTGACGCAAGCCCTGACCGAAACCCGCGCAAGTGTAAGCGATATGCAGCGGGCGCGGCAGGTGATCGAACGCAGCGCGGCGCTGATTTCGCAGAATTTTGACAATGAGCTGTCGCAAGCGCGTTCGATGTTAAGCGGTTTGCGCGATTATGCGTCGGATACGCGCTATCGCACCGTCGTCAGTGAACTGCTCATGCGCTATGTCGAACGGGCGCAGAACGCGGTAGAAGATGGCGATCTGGCAGAAGCGGAAGCGCTGCTTCAAATGATGCGGGAAGAACCGTTCAACGTATTGGGACGGCGCACGGAAGTCAACCGGATTGATAATCAGGTCAAGCAGATGCGCCAGCGGGCGCTGACGCGGCGCTTGGCGGTGGGTGGCGGCGGGATCATCATCATCGCGCTGCTGGTGCTTGGCACACGCGGCACATGGGAACCGCTGGTATTCCCGCCGCCCACGTCCACGCCCACGGCGACGTTCACGCCCAGCGATACACCGACGATTACGCCAACACCGACGGACACCAACACGCCGACGGCGACATTCACGCCGAGCGACACGCCGACAATCACGTTTACGCCGAGCAGTACGTCAACCGTGACCGATACCGCGACATCGACCAGCACACCAACGAGTACGCCAACACCACAGTTCTTGTGCCAGATCACGACCACCGAACAGTTGAATTTGCGTTCGAGACCGGACGCGCAAAGCACGCGCATCGGCTTCTTCCCGGCACGGGTCGTAGCCGGTGTCATCGGGCAAGAGATCGGCGTGGATGGGCAGGTATGGTATCGCATCTCGTTCGATCTGGAAGGATCGCGCATCGAAGGCTATGTGCGCGAGAACGTGACGATTTTGCCTGTGGGTACGCCGTGCGCGGATTTGCCGTAGCGCGATAGAACTGTGTGTGAATCAAAAAGCCCGCAGAGTGAAAGTGTTCTCTGCGGGCTTTTTGTTTGGAAAGCGAACGAGCGGCTCAAGGACGGAACGAGTTCCGTGCGCCCCTACAATGCGATGCTTTACGGGTGGTTGCCCGTGTTTTCGGTCACGTAGAGCGTGCCGCCAACACTGCCGCCGGATGCGTAAGTGGCAATCCAGATGTCATAGCGACCAGACTGCGGCGAGTTGAAGTCCAGCGTGGGGTTGAGCGTGCCGAACGAGTCGTCGTTGCAGAAGTAGCTGCCGCTTGGCGAGTTAATGATCATCGTGGTATCGCCCGAACCGATGAAGTAGAAGCGCAGGGTTGGAAATGCGCCCGATGTGTAGTTGACGCTGAAGCTCGGCGCGGATGTGGTGTAACCGTAGCATCCGCCGCCGATATAGCTGGCAGACGCGGGTCCACCCGCTGTAATGCCCACCGTGAACGGATCAGGCACGAAACCCGCCGTGAGCGCGGTTGAACCGAATACGGGCGGCAGACTGTAATTGAGCGTCGGCAGCGGCACGGCGCTGGTCGCTGTCGCGGTGGCAGTAGCCGTCGCTGTCGCCGCGCCTGTGCCAGTTGCGGTTGCCGTCAGGATGACAGTCGGTGTGGGTGTGAGCGTGACGAAAGGTACTGTCTGGCACGGTCCACCGAAACGCACGACGGATGTGGACATCCAGCCGACCAAGCCGTTGACGTTGACCTGCTGCCATGAGTTATCCGGCAGGCGGGCGATGACATTGGCGATGCTGGTGCTGTTCAACTGACCGACGATGTTGTAATTCGTGCCGGGTCCGCTGCGAATGTTGACCGGTCCGCCTGTGGCAGACGCGAGGATACACACGCTGGAAATCGGCAGCGGCGGAAGCTGAGTCGGCGGCAGGGTCGGCTGCGGAACATCGGTTGGCGGGATTTGCGTCGCCACGATAGGCGAGCCGGCAATCGGGCAGGCGGCGAGGTTGGTTTCTGGCGCAAGGCAAATCTGGAAACCTTCGGGGATCGGCGCGCCGGCGAATGTGATCTCCGCGATGTAGTTTTCGCTCCCCGTTGGGATGAGATAGCGTCCGCCGCGAATGCGCGGGCTGCTGCTGGCGACGGATTCGCCTGTGTCGGCATCGGTGAGCAGGAAGTTAGAGCCGGAATTAGGCAGTTGACTTTGCACGATCAACACCAGCGATCCTGCGGGCGAGCCAGAGAAGGCAAACGCGCGGCGCGGCGTGCCGTTGCTCACGCTGTTGGTGACCAACTGACCGATAGGCAGCGCGACGGGCGGCTCGACTGCGACACCTTCGACGTTGAGCAGAAAATCGCCCAACTGTCCGTTGGCGCTGCTCACCTCGATGATGTACGCGCCAACATTCAAGGTGTTGGTGGTGGTTTCGATGGCAGTGGCAATCGCCGCGTTGTTGTTGCTCGCGATCACCACGCCTTCGGTGCTTAGCAGCGCGATGGCGGGCGCGAAACCGGGGGTGATGGCAAAGACGCGGATCGAGATGCCTTGCGTTTGCGTGACAGCGAGCGCAAAACGGGCAACCGGATTTTCTCCGGTGAGCGTGCCGGTTTTGTTGTCACCAACAGCGATGGGGATAAAACTGCCCTGCGCCCAAACTGGCGCGATGGCAGTGACGAGCATTAAACAAGCCAATAAAAGCAGTATCCAACGAGTGAGCTTTGGTCTGCGGGTACGCATACTTCCCCCTATGGTGAGAATCTTCTTCTTTCCAGTGTAGGAGAAAACAGAATTACCGCTATCCGTTTCTCGTATAGACCTGTAAAAAAGTCGTCAGCGTTGGGATAGCGGTGGATTCGATTACTGCGCGGGGGATGCGGCGGGCTGGATGACTTTTTGGCGTTTGGCGCTGATGCTGATGCTCAAGCTCAACGCGGTGGCGATAAGCCCCAATACTGCCGCGCTGATGAATACCATGTGATAATCGCCCAGTGTTTCGCGGAAGAAGCCGCCCGCGTAGCTGGCGATGCCCGCGCCGATCATGTGCGAACAGTAAATCCAGCCGTAAATCGACCCGACAGATGCGCGCCCGAATCGCTGCGCGGTCAAGTTGACCGTTGGCGGCACCGTCGCGACCCAATCCAGCCCGTAGACGAGCGCGAAGATCAGCATATTTTGCATGTCATAGATGAACGGAAGCGCGACGAGTGAAATAGCGCGCATGCCGTAATAGATCGCCAGCAGTTTGCGGTTGTCCACGCGATCCGTCAGCCAGCCCGATGCAGTCGTGCCGACGATGTTCATGATGCCCATGAACGCGATTGCCCACGAAATTTCCACGCGCTCGAAGCCGTGTTCAAGCGAATGGGGCAGCAGGTGAGTCGTGATCAAGCCGATGGTGGTGTAGCCGCACACGAAGAAACTGCCCGCCAGCAGCCAAAAATCGCGCGTGCGGATGGCTTCGCGCATCGGAGTCGAGCGGCTGTCGGTGCTGATCGTTTGCGCGGTGGCGATGCCAATCGGCGATGCGCCGACACTTTCCGGTTTATCGCGCATCAAAAACAGCGCGGGGACGATCAACAGCGTGGAAATGATCGCCAGCAAGCCGATCACGCCCTGCCACCCGCCGACCACACCAAGCGCGATCAAGCCGGGCAGGAAGATCAACTGACCCGCGGCGGCGGCGGAGCTAAACAATCCCAGCACCAAGCCGCGATATTGATTGAACCAGCGCAGCGCGACTGTCGCGCCAAGCGTTCCGGCAATCGCGCCTGTGCCAATGCCGATACACAAGCCCCACAGCAGATGAAAATGCCACAGTTCCGTCATCGCCAGCATGAACGTTAAGCCGATGGCGATGAGCGCCAACCCGCCGAGCATGACGCGGCGCGGTCCAAAGCGATCCATGAGCGAGCCGCCAAGCGGCGCCCCGAATCCGAATGCGAACAGGCTGACCGCGAACGCGAAGGACACACTGGCGCGATCCCACCCGAAATCGCCTTCGAGCGGATCAAAGAGGACGCTGGTGGCGTTGCGCACACCCGCCGAAATCAGCAGGGCGAGGAACGTGACGACAAGGATGATCCATGCGTAGTGAAAGGAACGTTTTGTCATGTGAATATGCGCTTTTGTGGACGGTTGATTGACCAATACCGTCCACTTTGGCGCGAAATGGGGAGGGTGTCTATATCCATGTAGGGACGGGGTTATTGTGTGTGGATTGCTTCCGCAACTGCGATCAAATCGGCGGCACAAGCAGGATGATATGAACACGAGAACAGCGTTTCGGACAATTTGCTAAAAAGGCACCGTCGTGATTGTGCCTTTAGTTTAGCGATCTGTAGATGGCGTGATAGCGAATTCCGGCTGGCGCGCTGCGCTTATCATTAGGCGCTCTACCTCGGCAACACTTATAGTGGCGAAGACTGTATCTTCTCCCAATGTATTTCCGCCGTAAGCAATGGCGGTATTTGTGTCTGTCCAATCGACTGCGTACAATGCGCCAGCTTGTTGGTCGATTAAGGTGATGCTGCCGGTCGCAATATCCACCACCTGCACTGCACCCAGACTATCGACGGCGACCAGCTTACTGTCATCTGGCGACCAACTCACATCCCAAATAGGATTAATATTCTCCGCAATCACAATCCCACTGTCATTGGGCGACCAACCTGCCGAAAGCTGGTATCCAGCAATCTCATCACCAGTAGCGGCATCCCGGATGACGATGCAGCCATAACCCGTCGCCTGAATGATACGAGTTCTATTGCTGTTGGAGGCAATTGAGAAGTATGGACCGCAATTACTCACAACTCCCGGAAGCCGCTCTGAATCGTATACCACAAACTCCTGTGTTTGAATATCAAACACACTAGAACCATTCGTGATGTGCTGATTATCCGCCAGCCACACGACGGGAACTGGATTATTCCCGACTACCCGATCAAAGATGAAGGTTTGCTGCTCCGTTGACCAAACGGTGAGGTGCGAACTCATACTCTTTGTCAGTAACAGCGTGCCTGTGCTGTCCCATTGCAGGCTTACAATCCCTTCAGGAAGATATGATCCGTCTTCAAAGTAAACCAATGGATCTTCTCCACCCGCCTCAATCGTCTCTATAAGCTGTGCGTTCTCAATATCCCACACATACACATGTGCTCCGATACCAGCGGCGAGCCGATCCCCCGTTGGTGACCAGTCAATCTTTGCGCTAAACAGGGGGTTGGGAAGCTCTACGCTATCTTCCAGCATCAGCCGATTTGTGAAAGCATCCAGCACCTCCAGACGACCCTCCGCATAGACCCGCGCGAGATACCTTCCGTTCGGGCTGTACTGCACATCCAAGACCGCTAACGGTGGACGACTGTGTATCGTCTGAGGTATTTCCTGCGCGTGGACTGCGCCGACGAGCAGCCCATAGAGTAAGAGAGTGAAGACGACACGACAAAACCTGTATTGATTGACCATGTTTGCTCACCAGCCTTTCAAGGCAAAAATCTGATTCATCACGCGGTTCATCCACTCAAAGCGGGCATCGCCGGGATAATCGTAGTCATTGCTGCCCGCCCCGTTATTCACCCATTGCTCATTGCTGAAACCCTCCCAATTGTTGGGTACAGTTGTCTGATAGGTCGGTGGATTGTTGGTGCGCCTGCGGTAGACCCAGTTCAAAAACATATCTGCCGCTGTTTCGTCAACCTGAGTATCAGGTTGATCGTTGGGGAAAACGTCAAACGGATGCTGCTGGAAGGGTGTGAAAACGTTGTCGGGTCCAGAACCCCAACCACGTTCACCGCGAACCCATGAACCAGTCTGCTGCAATCTCCCCATCACTACATCACCTTGCCCGTCGTTTATTCTCTCGCATCTCGATATATTGAACACCATCCCCGCAAATGGGTCTGGGTTGTTGGTTGGGGCAAAAGCAGACGTGCATACCCCCGAATATGTTCCTCCGATGGCGGCATAGAGCAATCCACGTGTGCTTTCGTCGGTGTTGGTCGAACTGATAATGCTCCGGTTGGTAAAAACATGTCCTAGCTCGTGTACAATCGCGTGTATTGGGTATTGCGCGGGCGCTGCCCAATTGCAGACGATGGTGCGCGGCAGTCCATTGTTGTTAACCGTCAGACATCCTCCAACTGCCACATTCACAGCGAAGTTCTGTTTGCTCAGTTCAGGAGGATAGACGATAGTTACGCTGCCGGAAGTGCCATCAGCTTTGAAGAAGTAGACATACTGCGGGTCAGCACCATTAGTCATGACACGGTTAAACGCTTCTTGCGCTGAGGATGCATTCAATTGTATCTGGAAAGCCTCCCCAACATGTTGCACGGCAGTCTGGATATACCCCGTTTCATTGACACTCCAGTTGGATGAAGGTTGTCCAAGTTCGTTGCTGTAACGAATGCTGAAACTTGGTATTGGCGTAGCAGTCGGTGTCGCGGTCGGCGTGACCGTAGATGTGGGTGTATCTGTTGCCAACGGTGTTGGCGTTATTGTCGACATCGGATCATTGTCGTTGATGGTTATAGCAATGTGTAACACATCGCACAGCCCAATCCCATTGAACGGCGATCCCGGTTGGCTGCTCGTAGCGGTGTGCGGAACTTGATAGGTGATGGTTTGTTCAAAGACGGTGTCATCGACGGCGGTTACGCTGAAATTACGTCCGGTATTCCAATTACTGGCATTTAATTGACGTGACGCGGGGCTGATGATGAATTGGTTGGTATCGACCCCTTGCGGGAAGATGGTCACAGTTTCGCCCGGCGCAGGCTGCTGTGACAAACGGACGTTGTAAATCGCTGATACACCGCCTTCTGCTACTGTGATGCTCGTTCGGCTTGGGTCAATGCAATACGGGTTTGGAGTCGGGGTCGGTGTATCGGTATCCAACGGCTGACACAGCCCGCCCGATCCGCCGCCTGTGGGACAGATTTCGGGTGTCGGCGTGGGAGTCGGCGTATCTGTCGGTGTATCCGTGATAGTTGGCGTGGAGGTGACAGTCGGCGTAGGAGATAGCGTGGGTGTAGCTGCCCATACACGTTTACGTTGGTCAGGGTCGTCCCCGCCGGAAATGAGAACGCTGCGGTAATCTGCGAAAAAGGCGCACCAAGACCTAATTGGTTAGGATAGGTTGCCTCAACGCCGATAGTTCCCTGAACACCCGACGTAATTGTCCACCCTTGAGCCGTTGATCCACCAAACGAAAACAACTGTGACCATGTAGTTCCGCACACGGGAAGCGTCGCCGTAGGTGTTGCCGTTGGAGTGTCCACCATTGGCACAATCGGATCGATGGGCGGATCAAGGGTTACAGGAAAAATGTCGGTGTATCAGTGGGCGTTTCTGTATCGGTTGGCAGCGGCGGTGGGGTGAAAGTTTGCGTGTCCGTTGGGGTATCGCTAGGTATTAATGTGTCTGTTAAGGATAGGTTAGTGGACGTATCTGTGGGTAAAGCGGTTGGATCGTCAGTGGATTCCTGCGCCCAAAGCGCGTTCAAAACAAATAGGCTTGATATTAAACACAAGGCGAGTGCTGCTTTTCGCATCGAAACTTATCCTCAGTAATGAAGCGCACTTTTCTTTCAGTTTATCAAGCGTGTATGTATTCGTCAATTGATAATAACGTGCATAACCTACTCTCAGCCTACGCCTTGCCTACGGTTGGTCTGCTTGCAAACTATGCCCGCAAGTGACAGAATACAAACGCTTTGCCGTATACGGGACACGCGCGGCACGGTACACGCGGGCGCTTCACGCTTTATAGGACAGTTCCGGCGCGCGCGGCGATACCCTCTTACTTGTCCCTGATCATAAAATCTTGAGGTTCTTTCTATGCGTCCATTAAATGATATAGAGAATGCATTAATGCTCGTTGTGCTGGGCATTGCAATCGCAGGGTTGTTGTACGCTGGCTTGCTGGCGCGGCAAATCCTCGCGGAAAGCAAAGGCTCGGACAAGATGCAAACCATGTGGAACTTCATCCGCACAGGCGCGAATGCCTATCTGCGGTCACAGTTCCGCATCATCGCAATTTTGATCGCCGTGCTGGTGGTGGCGCTGTTCTTCAGCGTGTATGTCGTCAACCCCACACCCTATGCGATTGAACGCTTCTGCCCGGAATTGGTCGAAACCATCCGCGAAGAATACGAAGCGGCGAATCCGCTGGCAGAAGGCACGACGCTCGATTTGGAAGCCTATAACGCGCGCGTGTACGCAGAAGAAGCGTTGATCGTGCAGCAGGGTGTGAGCCAATGCGATGCGGCGCGCACGACCACGGCAGTTGGTCGCGCGGGGGCGTTCCTCATGGGTGCGGTGTTCTCGGCGCTTGTCGGTTTCATCGGCATGAACATGGCAGTGCAGGGCAGCGTTCGCACGGCGGCGGCAGCGGTGGATACGAAGCGCGGTTACGCCCACGCACTCCGCATCGCGTATCGCTCCGGCACGATCACAGGCATGTTGACCGACGGCTTGGGCTTGTTCGGCGGGACGATCATCTTCATCCTGTTCGGCATCGCCAGTCCCGACGCGCTGCTTGGTTTCGGCTTTGGCGGCACGCTGCTGGCGCTGTTCATGCGCGTCGGCGGCGGTATCTTCACCAAAGCGGCGGACGTAGGCGCTGACCTAGTCGGTAAAGTCGAAGCCGGTCTGCCGGAAGACGATCCACGCAACGCGGCGGTGATCGCTGACCTTGTCGGTGACAATGTCGGTGACTGCGCGGGTATGGCAGCCGACATCTTCGAGAGCTACGAAGTCACGATTGTGTCGGGCTTGATCCTTGGGTTGGCGCTGGCAACCGTCACGCAAAGCCCAATCTGGATCGTGTTCCCATTGGTGGTGCGCGGTATCGGCGTGTTGAGTTCGATCATCAGCACGTATTTAGTGCGCTCAACGACGGGCAAAGATGCCTTGAGCGCGATCACACGCGGGTTCTACAGCGCGGCGGCGATCAGCATCGCATTGTTCAGCATCTTCACGATTATCTACATGCGCGAGCCGAACATCAACGGCGGCAGCGTCATCTGGCAGCCTCTCGCTGCGGTAATCGTCGGTGTGTTCCTTGCCATCATCATTGACCGCGTGACGGCGTACTTCACGGATACCGAACATCCGCCTGTGAAAGAGATCGCGCGCAACACGCAAACCGGACCGGCTACGACGATCCTCAGTGGGTTGTCGAGCGGCATGGAAAGCAGCACATGGGCAATCATCGTGATTGCGGGCAGCATCCTTGCCAGCGTAATCATCTTCGCCATCGCGCCGATCACGAACGCGGCGGGCGTACAGATCGTCGATACGTTCACGGCGGTGCTGTACGGTGTAGCCATGACCGGTATCGGTATGCTGACGCTGACGGGCAACAATGTGTCGATGGACGCATTCGGTCCGATCAGTGACAACGCGCAGGGTATCGCGGAACTTTCCGGCGAGAGCGAAGGCGAAGCAGCCCGCACGCTCGAAAGTCTCGACGCGGTGGGTAACACCACGAAGGCGATCACAAAAGGCGTGGCGATAGGCTCTGCCGTTATCGCGGCGGTATCGCTGTTCGGTTCGTTCTTGACCGATACGCGCGTCGTGCAGTTGGGCTTGGGTGTTCCACTGGATGATACCGTGTTCGGCACGGGCATCAACATCGCGGATCCAGTCGTGTTCATCGGGTTCTTGGTCGGCGGTGGATTGATCTTCCTGTTCAGCGCCCTGCTCATCCGTGCGGTCAATCGCGCGGCGTTCAAGATGATCAACATTGTGCGTCGTCAGCTTCGTGTCCCCGGTGTAATGGAAGGCACCAAGACTCCCGACTACGCGGAAGCAGTCAGCGTGAGTACGCAAGCGGCGCAGCGTGAACTGCTCCCGTTGGGCGTGATCGCGGTGCTAACGCCGATTGTCGTCGGCTTCCTTCTTGGCGCGACGGCGTTGGGCGGCTTCCTTGCGGGCATCATCCTCGCCGGTCAGTTGATGGCGGTGTTCATGAGCAACGCGGGCGGCGCGTGGGACAACGCGAAGAAATACATCGAAGAAGGGCATTACGGCGGCAAGCGCAGCGAACCGCATAAGGCGGCGGTTGTCGGTGACACCGTAGGTGATCCGTTCAAGGATACGGCGGGTCCAGCGCTCAACCCGATGATCAAAGTCGTGAACCTTGTCAGCTTGCTGGCTGCTCCGCTGGTGGTCACGGCTGCCGCGCAAAGTGGCGGTGGCGTGAATGTCCCTGTGCTGGTAGTGATGCTGGTGTTGGTCGGCGTGATTGTGTGGGCAATTCTTCGCAGCAAGCGCGAAGACACGGAAACGCGCAATCTGGTCGAAGAAGTGGCGAAATCCGTCGGGGGTGATTAGTTCTCGCTGGTGTGAGATGTGAAAAAGGGGCGGCTTCGATGAGAGGTCGCCCCTTTGTGTTTTAATCCCTCAGTTTATCGGGGGCGTAAAAATAGGGTTGCTGATAGTATTTTAGACAGCTTTGTGTTTCATCAACATTCTTGTCAGAAGGATAAATAATGTCTCTCACACCCTTCAGCTATCTCTTGATTGTGGGATTGATCATTTACACCTTCCTTGTTGTGCGAATGTTGCTCAATTTGTGGAAGTTGTATCGAAAATCCGTCTCCAATGTCAAGTTGGTGTTCCTAGGCGATAAATCCATCGAACAGCATCTCGCGCAAATTCCAGTTAAGCTGCAAGAGTCCAGCATCAATCATCTTCGGTATGATTTTTCGCTTATTGAAGGTGCGTTAAAGTTTTGGAAATTGCAGGTCGAGCGAACCGATGCCGCACACAGATATTCTGTGTTCTGGTCAACGGCAAATACGGCGATGATCCCAATTTTGTCGGCGTTACTTGGAACGGACGATCCGGTACTCAAATTTGCGATTTTTCTGTTGTCGGCACATTCAGGACTAATTATTTTCTTCCATAGTGTGTACAAGCCGGACACAAAGTGGAAAACTGCCCGTGAATGTGAATCTGCTTACTATGATCTGTTCCGTACAATGACACAAATGCCTTTGCAATTGGGCGCGACAGAGGATGAACAAATACAGGAATTTTTGCGGCGGTCACAGGCAATTCGGCAGCAGAACCGTGAAAAAGAGAAGGACAGCGTCCCTCAACTCCAGCAGCAGCAGCCAAAGCCGAATTAAACTAGGTCAAAAAAGGGGCGGCTTCGGTGAGAGGTCGCCCCTTTTTTGATCGGGCGCGCGGGGAACTCATCTATAATAGGGCGTAACGATGTCAGTGAGATATCAACATGGCACAGCGTGAACGGATCAGCGCACGGGCAATCTATGAACACGGGGTATTGCGACTGCTCACCCCTATGGATTTGCATGAGCGGGAAGAAGTTTTGGTGACAGTTGATATGAAGCCGCGTCAACTAACCCTTGAACAAGCGCGTGCTCTACGCGCATCCGTAATGTGTAAACGGAACACATAAACACTGTCGCAAAGCGATAAAAAAGTGATAAAGGATGCTCGTTCCCCATTAACGAAGCACAGCGCCAAAATCAACACGGGTCTATAATGCCGCGTAGAGTTTCTGGAGCTTGATTAGGGGGATGAGTATGGACTTCGGAGAAATGTTCAACACGGGGACATGGATACCAATTTTAGTATCCGCCCCCTTTGTAATTATCGCGCTGATATTTGCGTTCTTTTGGGTGCGAGCGCGTGTGAAAGCTGGAAACGCCCGCCGTACATGGCAATCGACTACCGGGCGCATCATCGCATCGAGCGTGGAAATACGGCATGGAACATCATCAGAAGGCGGGCGCACCACGTCGCATTACCCGGTGATTGCGTATGAATATCAAGTCAACGGGCAGCGCATCTACGGGCAGCGGCTCGCGTTTGGCGGCGAAGTCGGCTATGGTAGCCGCACAACCGCCGAAAACATCGTCGCGAAATACGTCCCCGGTTCAAATGTGCCCGTGTACTATAACCCGGAAAATCCGAATGACGCGGTGCTGGAGATGCGGGCGGGCATGGCAAGCAACATCATGGGATGCGTGGCGCTGTTCATTGTTGCCATTTTGGCCTTCACACTAATCATGACAACGGGCGCGTTTGGCATAACTGAGCGCATCGTTGATATGTTCACACAGTTTGCGCGCTAACAAATGGAGTCCACCGCCCCCAAGCGGTGGGCGTATAAAACTTGTATAAGAAAAACCGCGCGCGCATTGACACTGCTCCCCCACATGCTTACGCTAGTAGGTGAGAAAAACGTAACAAATCCAGTGGAGCGGTGGTTATATTCCTATGCCTAAAAACTACTACGAAGTACTTGGCGTGAGCAAAACCGCCGATGAAAACGAACTGAAAAAGGCGTATCGCCGCCTTGCGAAGAAATTTCACCCCGATGCCAACCCGAACGATCCGACTGCTGAGACCAAGTTCAAAGAGATCAACGAGGCATACGAGGTATTGAGCGATCCTGAAAAACGCCAAATGTATGACCGCTTCGGGACGGTCAATCCGCAGGGATTCCCCGGCGGCGCATCCGGCGGACAATACACGTACAACGGTCAAAATGTCGATTTTGGCGATTTGTCGGGCATCTTTGAAACCATTTTCGGGGGGCGTGGACGCGGGCGTACAGGCAGCGTGAATGTGGGCGGGAATCCGTTCGGTGGTTTCGGCGGGTTTGGCGGCTTCAATACCGTGATGAGCGGGCAAGACTTGGAGCAGACGGTCACAATTTCGCTGCGCGAAGCGTACACGGGCGCGACACGCTTGGTGAGCAAAGGGGATCGCACTGTGCGTGTCAACATCCCCGCTGGGGCGAAAGACGGCACGCGCGTGCGGCTCGCGGGGGAAGGCGAACCCGGTCAAAACGGCGGCGCGCCGGGCGATCTATATTTGGTGGTCAAAGTTGAGCCTGATCCGCAGTTCACGCGCGAAGGCGATGACCTCACGACGGATGTGAAAGTCGATATGTTCACGGCGATGCTTGGCGGCGAAATCGAAGTGCCGACGCTTGGACGCTCGATCAAGATGAAGATTCCCCCCGGTACGCAGAGCGGACGAAAACTGCGCCTTGCGGGTAAGGGGATGCCCGTGCTGCGCCAGCCGGGAAAACACGGCGATTTGTACGCGCGCGTGTTGATCACGGTGCCAGAAAAGCTAACGGATTCGCAGCGGGCATTGGTTGAACAGCTTCGCACGTCCCTCAACTCCCGCTAAGGAAAATACCCTCTAGTCTGCGGTATGATCAACAGCGTTGTAAGGGGTAGGCTGTGATTAAATCTCCACAAACGGAGGGGTCAAGACCCCTCCATACAGTTGTGGGTTCAAGCTTATCGGCAGCCCCTTCTTCCAGCTCATCACTCACAAGGAAATATCGTGTTGCTTAAACGCATAATTGCACTGCTTTTCCCTATGCTGCTGGTAATCGCTTTGGCGGCGGGCTGCCAGCCTGCCGCGCCGCCCGCGAATTCGACTGCTAGCACCCCCGCGCGCGATCTGCCCGTGGGGGCGGCATTTCGGGCGCAAAATCAGCAGCAGATTCCGACGGCTGTACCGCAAGACGTGATCAACGCGGCGGATGCGGAATTCTTGCTGCTGACGAACGTATACGAGCGCGTCACGCCGTCGGTTGTCAATATTGATGTGACGATCTCAGAGGTGAATACGGAGACATTTTCGCTCGACAGCGCCAGCGGATCGGGCTTTGTCTATGATTCGAATGGGCATATCGTCACCAACGCACATGTCGTCAACGACGCGGATGAAATTTTTGTGACGTTTCATGATGGATTTGTGGCGCAAGCGCAGCTCGTCGGCTTTGATTTGTACAGCGATCTCGCGGTGATTCGTGTGGACACGAATGCAGAACGACTGCATCCGGTGACGATAGGCGATAGTGACGCAGTGCGCGTCGGGCATCGCGCGATTGCGATTGGTAATCCATTCGGGCTGGCAAGTTCGATGACTGTCGGCGTGGTCAGTGGGTTGGGGCGGCAGCTTCCGAGCGCGGAGATGATCAGCGCGCAGTTGAGCGGCTTCCAGAATCCGAGCATCATTCAGGTGGATACCGACATTAATCCCGGCAACAGCGGCGGTCCGCTGCTCAATTCAGCAGGCGAAGTAATTGGCGTGAACACAGCAATCCGCACCGAGTCGGGGACGTTTCAAGGCGTGGGATTCGCTGTGCCATCGCGCACAGTGCAGCGCGTCGTGCCGGAATTGATCAGCGAGGGTACGGTGGAGTATTCATGGCTTGGTATTTCGAGCTTGCCCGTTGAAGGTGGATACGGCGTGGCGGGCTTGTATGAAGTGCTGCAACTCCCTGTCGATGCGGGAGTGCTGATCGATACCGTCACGCCGGATTCGCCTGCGGCAGTCGCGGGGCTGCGCGGCGGCACACGGATCGTATCGGTGCGTGGGCGCGATGTGTGCGCGGGTGGTGACATTATCGTGGCAGTAAACGGCGAATTCATCAATACGATGGATGAGCTGGTTTACTATCTGGTAGTGAATACTCGTCCCGGCGATGAAATCACTCTGTTGGTGGTACGCGGCGAAGAAACGTTTGAAGTGCCGGTGACACTGCGGGCGCGTCCGTCAGATTCGCGTACACCGCTGGGCTGCGGGTAGTCGCCGGCGGCTAACAAAAACTTGTAAGCCTTTTTTAGAGGCATGGAATGTTGTAAACAAAAGCGTTCCTATTTCTCGCACACTTTCGGATTAGCAGCCCGAAGGTCTTACGAACGAGAGTAGGAACGCTTTTCAGAGAGGATGCAGAGGACATCATGGGCATGTTTCGGCATCATAAAAAGTGTACGACAAGTCTCCGCAAACACACACGTAAGAAACACAAAACGTCCCTTTCACAAGGTTTGAGTGTTTTATTAGCCGCTTGGGTGGAGATAAAACTCTCATTTTCGTGCTAGGATTAAGCGATTTTTGTGGCGTATCCAAGGTGCGGTTTGATGAAACGTGCAGCGATGGCGAGCATGGTGGCATTGGTGATGAGTCTGCTGGGGATCAGCGTATCGTCGCTTGTATACGCGCAATCCCCGACCATAACGCCCACCAGTACGCCCACAGCGACAAGCGCACGTCCAGCGGAATCGACTGAACCTGTTGCGCCCACACCCACTGACACGCCGATCATCAAGCTCACGCCGATCATTTTTGAGACGACACAGCCCACCGCGACACAAATTCCGGTATTTTCGCTCCAGCCCGGCACCATCGAAGGCAGTGTCAATGACAGCGCCCCGCGCGCTCGCTATCGCTTTGATGGGGGGGCGGATCAGGGCGTGAGCATCGTCATGGAAGCGACATCGGGCAGCCTTGATCCGTTCCTCTACCTATTTGACTCCAATGGCACATTGATCGCTAGCAACGATGACCGCGCGCCGGGGGATCGCAGCGCGGCGATTGTGCTCACGCTGCCGAGCGATGGCGCGTACATCATTGAAGCGACACGCTTCGCACAGGGCGAAACGCTCACCAGTGGGACATTCCGGCTGACGCTGACGCTGTCCGGCGAAGCGCCCACCGACGAACCCAGCGATCCGTTCGCGCGCCCGCCGAGCTTTGGCGTGCCATACGACTTAATCGCATATCAAGATATCGGGCTTGGACGGGTGAACAGCACATCCCCCGTGTATTTCGCATTTGCGGGGCAGCAGGGCGATCTTGTGCGGCTGATCGTGACGCGCACGGGCGGCGACCTCAACCCGCGAGTTCGCATCCTCAACGCCGCCAGCACGGATATTGGGCGCGAATCGCAAACGCGCGAAACGGAAAGTATCGCCTATGCGACTCTGCCGCAAACAGGCTGGTATTTGGTTGAAGTGAGCGCGCGCGGCGGGGCAGGATCGTTTGATGTGTTTCTCAACCGCCTTGCGAATGCTGTACTGCAAGTGGGCGATCCGCTGATTGGCGAGTTTACTGCCGAATCCCCGACAGTTGCCTACATCGTCAATGCGCGCATCGGTGACCGCATCACCGCGACGATGTTCACGACGGATGCCGAATCGGGGGTTGCGCCGCAAATGGAACTGCTCGACTTGAACCTGCGCCAGATCGCGCGCGCAACAGGCGAACGCTTTGTCACGGTGCGCGCCGATGTGCCGCGCAGCGCGCCCTATATTCTGCGCGTGTCCAATCTTGATCCCGCTGCATCTGGAAGTTTCAATTTGCGTTTGTCGAGTGTCCCCGCGAACGTCGATGCGTTCGGAGCGCAGACAGTCAGCTACAACGATGACTATACAGGCACGATCACGGCGGATGATCCCGTCAATTATTATCGCTTTAGCGGGAAAACGGGTGAACTGATCACGATCCAGATGGAAGCGGCGGGCGCTGCCAGCGGTCTTGCGCCCACCGGATCAGTCGGGACAGCGCCCGCGCTCGATCCGTACCTGATTTTGATGGACACCGACCTGAACGAACTCATCGCCAACGATGACAGCGGCGGCGGGCGTTCGGCGCGCATCGTGCAGTTCCGCTTGCCCAAAGATGGCGATTATCTGATTCTCGCGTCGCGGTCAGGATTGGCTGGCGGGACGACACAGGGTGATTACATACTGTCGATTCGCGCGGGGGCGGTGCGCTTGACACCGGGTGCGATCTCAGCAACGCTGCAATGGACAGGTCGCGCTGATATGAATCTGTTCGTGCGCGATCCTGAAAATCGCATCGTTACATGGAGCAGTCCAACCGTCCCAAGTGGCGGCTATTTGCAGATCGACAGCAATACCGGATGCGGCACACCAAGCGATGAACCCGTCGAGCATATTGTGTGGGAGGGCGAACGCGCGCCTATAGGCGACTTTGTCATCTGGGCGTGGTATCAAGCGAGCTGTGATGGCAGCAACGATCCCGAATCGTTCACGCTGACGGTGCGTGTGGGGACGGAAACCATTCTCACGGTGCAAGAAGTATTAAATGCAGGACAGCGGTTTGAAGCATCGGTGCGCGTGTCGTCGGAAGGGCGGGGATTTGTCATCAATTCCGGCGTATTCACACAGCCATCAGCGCAGCAAAGCGTCAGCGAAGGCGGCGATCCACTGATTCGCTACGGTGATGAAGTGCTAGATTCGCTCAATAATGATGTGTATGCCCGTTTCTACCAGTTCTTCGGCGCGCAAGGCGATCAAATTCGCGTGCGCGTCGAACGTACCGATGGCAATCTCGATCCGCTGGTGGTGCTGCGAGATGCCGCTGATGTCAATTTACCCGGCGCGCTCAACGATGATGCCAGCGTCGATACACGCGATGCCGAACTCATCTACACGCTTCCCTCTGATGGGCAGTACGTGATCGCCGTATTCCGCTACGGCTTGCGCGACGGCACGACCAGCGGCGGGTATCGGCTGACGCTGGAGCGCATCGAACCGTCATAAAAACAGGATACGCATCCTGTAAAAACTTGCAGCGATGCGCGCAACCCTCTGATCGCCACTGCGTATAGGTGTGTAGATATGGCAGATAGGGCATGGATCAGAGAATAAACCTCATGCAAACAACGAGACCGAACAGCAATACAGTGGGCGCATTCATCCTCATTGGGTTGGGGGTGCTGTTCCTGATCGCGCAAGTCACCGGATGGGGCTTTTTGGGACTGGCTTGGCCCCTCATCATCGTCGCGCCGGGTGTGTTGTTCCTCGCGGCGGCATATTTTGGCGATACCAAACAGGCGGGCTTCTATGTCCCCGGCATGGTGATCACCGGGACGGGCGCGCTGTTGTGGTATCAAAATGTGAGTGGCAACTGGCAGTCGTGGGCGTATATGTGGTCGATCTATCCGGTGCTGGTCGGTGTGGCGCTCATCCTCATGGGCAACCGCACAGGGAATGAAAAGCAGCTCAAGGATGGTCGCGGCTTGCTGACGACGGGCTTGATCCTGTTCCTCGTGTTCGCCGGGTTCTTTGAACTGTTCATCTTCAACGACTTTGGCGGGCTGTGGGGGATTGTCCTGCCTGTAGCGCTGATCGTGATCGGCATCGTCATGCTGCGCGGTGGGCGTGTGAACCTGCCCTTCATCACAGTGAACGATTCAACCGACAAGCCGAAGAACAGCGACGTGCTGAACACCAGCGGCGCACGCAAGAACGATTTGCAATCGCAGATCGACGCGGCGCTGAATGAGGACGAACAGCATCCTGCTCCGCGTGCGTAATGCGTAAGCAGCAATTTGAGGGCGAAACCACACGGCTTCGCCCTTTTTTGTTGCCTCCCTTGTGAATCCGTTGACCGAAGTGTTCTTTGTAGGGACGACACTTGCGTCGTCCGCTGACACCAAATGTCTCACACAATGATTTTCCGTTGCCAATCTGCGAAAAATTCCGGTATAATGAGGCGCAAATGGGGTTGTGGCGAAATCGGCATACGCACGATACTTAAAATATCGCGCCCAAAAGGCATGTGGGTTCGAGTCCCACCAGCCCCACAAAAGGTTCGCATATGCGAGCCTTTTTATTTGCCTGTATTCATGTCAGTTGATTACAGAGGACAGCCGATGGCTCAACCCCCACAGAATATGTCGCGTGAACAATTTGCGAATGCCGTTCATCATGTCATCCGCGAACGCAAAACGGCGAAAGTGCTGCGCGCCCCCGACACCTGTTTTGAAGGGGGCGCGAATCTCCCGCCCGATTTCGCCGCTGCGCTCCGCAGGTGTATCGAAAGCGCGGGATGGGCACCATTTCACAAAATGATCCACAAAGAAACGCATTTGCGTGGGAAAATGATCTCTCTCGTGCCATGGCGCTTTTATGTACTGAAAAAAAGCGTCTGCTGTGCCGTCGTCGATCAGGTGCGGGCGCGAGCCGAGTTGCAGCCCGATTCAAAGTGGTCGCGGGCGTGGACCTCGAAAATCCCCCGCCTGCTTTCGGGCGCGGGTGCGTGTGTCATGGTGACATGGCTGCCCGATCCAGCGGAAAACGGCGGCGAACCTGTGCTAAACGAGAATAACATCGAACACATCGCGGCGGCATCAGCGGCGGCGCAAAATTTACTGCTGGCGTGCGAATCACAGGGAATGTATACGTACTGGGCAACAGGCGGGATTCTCCGTGATGACGATGTGTTTGATTGGCTGCGGATTCCACGCACTCAAAAGCTGCTCGGCGCGATCTTCGTCAGTCCAGCGGAAAGTGTTGGCGAAGGTGTGACCATCGAGGCAGGCAGCTTGCGCGATCAGCGTGGCGCGGTAGAGGATTGGTCGGTGTGGATCGACTCGCTGGCGTAATCAGTGGACTGGTTAGGTCGCGTCAACAGCGCGCGGGTGATGTTACACTTCGCGTCTGTTTGTACGCACACCTAACTTTGAAAGAGACAGTCGATGGCCCCAAAAGCATTGTTTGTCGCGGGCGGATACGCGCCGCACACCCCCTTTGAATCCGCTAATCTATTCGCAAGTCTGCTGCGCGAAGCGGGATACGAAGTCGAAATCAGCGACACGTTGGATGCGTATCTCGATGTGGAAAAACTGCGCGCGCTCAACCTGATTATCCCCACATGGACGATGGGCAAGCTGTCGCACGACCAGTTCAAAGGGCTTGCGGAAGCGGTATCAAGTGGAGTCGGGTTGGGCGGGTGGCACGGCACGATGGCGGATTCTTTCCGCGAGAACACCGATTATCAATTTATGGTGGGCGGGCAGTGGGTGGCGCACCCCGGCAACATCATCGACTACACGGTGAACATCAACGCCGTGCAGCACCCGATCACCGACGGACTGCGCGATTTCGCCATGCACTCGGAACAGTATTACATGCACGTCGATCCGTCGAATCAGGTGCTTGCGACCACGACATTTAGCGGCGAATACGTCAAATGGATTGACGGCGTAGTCATGCCCGTCGTGTGGACGCGGGCATGGGGAAGCGGGCGCGTGTTCTACTGCTCACTCGGTCACACAGTGCAAGACTTTGATGTCCCCGAAGCGCGCGAGATCGTCCGTCGCGGGCTGCTGTGGGCGAGCCGGTAGACCAATACAAAAACGAATTGTTCAACCGCAGAAGAGACGCAAAGAACGCAGAGAACAATCTGTTTTCCTCCGCGTCCTTTGCGTCTGCGGTTTTTTTTGATTTGCCTCTAATCTAAAACATCCGGCTCCACTCTTGCGGCCAGCGTTCGACCACGACCTTGGTTTGCGTATAGAACTCGACTCCGTGATGGCTCTGCGCGTGCAAATCGCCAAAGAAGCTCTCGTTCCACCCGCTGAACGGGAAGTACGCCATCGGCGCGGCGACCCCGATATTCACGCCCACGTTGCCCGCGCTCACCTCATAGCGAAACTGCCGCGCCGCCGATCCGCTGTTGGTGAATATGCACGCCATGTTGCCATACGCGCGGTCATTCACCAGCGCAATCGCTTCTTCAATCGTGGTCGCGTGCATCATGCTCAACACTGGACCAAAAATTTCGGTTGTCGCGGCGGTGCTTCCCTGCGGCACATCCTGAAGAATCGTCGGAAATACCCAGTTGCCATCTTCATAGCCGCTGACGGTTTTCTGGCGACCATCGACCAGCACATGCGCGCCTTCCTGCTGTGCCAATCCGATGATGCTTTCGATGCGGTTCTTGCTGTCCTTCGTGATGACCGGACCCATCTCTGTGCCATCATCCAGCCCGTAGCCGACCACACGGCTCGATGCCGCGTCCGCGATTTGTTCGGTGAACACGTTGCGCGCATCGCCCACCGTGATCGCCACCGAAGCCGCCAAGCATCGCTGACCCGCGCACCCGAACGCCGAATCCGCCACGATTTTCGTCGTCATGTCCATGTCAGCATCCGGCAAAATTACCACCGGATTTTTCGCGCCGCCCTGACACTGCGCCCGCTTGCCGTTCGCCGTCGCCCGCGAATAGATGTACTTGGCGACAGGCGTTGATCCCACAAACGACACCGCTTTAATGCCCGGATGATCGAGCAGCGCATCAACGGTTTCTTTTCCACCGTTGATCAACTGGATCACGCCCTTGGGGAATCCGGCTTGGTCGATCAGCTCGAACAGCCGCGCCGAAGTCATCGGCACACGTTCGCTCGGTTTCAAAATAAAGCAGTTACCCGTTGCCACCGCGTAGGGCAAGAACCACAGCGGAATCATGCCGGGGAAGTTGAACGGCGTAATCGCCGTCACCACGCCCAACGGCTGTCGGAACATATGCTCGTCGATTCCGCGCGCGATGTCTTCGTTGTTGTAGCCCTGTATCAACGCGGGCATCCCCGACGCAACTTCGATGTTTTCTAACCCACGCTGAAGTTCCGCCACGCTCTCTTTGAACGTTTTTCCGCACTCATTGGTGATGATCGCGGCAAGTTCGTCCATATGCGCTTCCAGCAGCACCTTCAGCTTGAACAGCGGTTGAATCCGCGTGCCGACGGGCGTGCGCCGCCAGTCTTTGAACGCTTCCTGTCCCGCCTCCACCGCCTTCGCGACGGCTTCGCGCGGAGTCATCGCCACACTGCCAATCGCCGCACCGCTGGCGGGATTCCACACGTTCAAAAAATTAGATGCGCCCGCGTCCGTCCATGTACCGTTCACATAATCGAGAATTCGCTGCACCATTTATTGTTCCCCTTGTTGTACTGATAAAACAGGACAACTTCTCGGTTGCCCTGTTTATTCGACCATTTGCTGATACCCCATCGCGTGGCGTGTATCTCCCCTCCCCGAATTCGGGGGGGCTGGGGGTGGGGTATTTTACGTCAATAATGCCGTTCTTTCGCCTTGTCCGTCTCGTATTTCGCGCGCGCGGCTTGCACGGCGGGGTTATCGCTCACTTCTGCGACTGCCACATCCCACCATGACTCATACCCGCCCACCCGCTGCCGCCGATCTGTCTCCGTGATGATGCACACAGGCTTCCCGTGAATCGTCTTGGCGGTTTCAATCGCGGCGGATAATGCTTCGCGCGTCGTCGCCTTGATCACGTGCGCGCCGAGTCCTTCGCACGTCTTGGCGAAGTCGATGGGGAGTGTTTCGCCTGTCAACTGCCCGCTTTCATCGCGGTAGCGGTACTTCGTGCCGAATCCGTCGCTGCCTACGCTCTTGCTCAACCCGCCAATGCTGGCGAACCCATGATTGTCGAGCAGCACAATCACGACCTTGATGCCTTCTTGCACCATCGTCACGATTTCGGTGTGCATCATCAAGAACGACGCATCCCCGACCATCACATAGACTTCACGGTCAGGGTCAGCCATTTTTACGCCCATCCCCCCCGCGACTTCATAGCCCATTGTGCTGTAGCCATACTCAAGGTGATACCCCCGGTAGTCCCGTGTGCGCCACAGCTTATGCAAATCTCCCGGCAAGCTCCCCGCCGCGCACAACACCACGTCTTGCGGGCGCGATTGGCTGTTCACCATGCCGATCACTTCGCCCTGACTCAACATCGGCTCGTGTTCAAGGTTGTAAATGCGGTGCACTTCCATATCCCACGCGCGGTTGAAGTCGTGCGCGCGCTGGCGATAGGCATCCGTCGTGCGATAACCGCTCACCGCCGCCGCCAGTTCTTCGAGTGTGGCTTTGGCATCGCCTACCAGCGGCAGCGCGTGATGCTTGTAGGCATCGAATTCCATCACGTTGATGTTGATGAAGCGCACGTTCGGGTTCTGGAAGGCGGTTTTACTCGCCGCCGTAAAGTCGCTGTAGCGTGTGCCAATGCCGATGATCAAGTCGGCTTCGCGGGCGATGATATTCGCGCCTTGTGTGCCTGTTGTGCCAACCGCGCCCAAGTTCAGCGGGTGATCGTAATGGAGCGATCCTTTACCTGCCATCGTTTCGCATGACGGAATCCCCGTCGCTTCGACGAACGTTCGCAGAGCCTCCCATGCTTCGCTGTAATGCACCCCGCCACCCGCCACGATCAACGGCGCTTTTGCCGCTTTGATCCACTCGGCGGCTTGCGCGAGCTGACTCCGATCCGGGCGGTTGCGCGGGATTGTCCACACGCGCTTCTCAAACATTCGTGCGGGATAATCATATGCCATCGTTTGAACATCCTGCGGCAGCGCCAGCGTGACCGCGCCCGTTTCCGCCGGACTGGTCAGCACGCGCATGGCTTCGGGCAGCGCCGTGATGATTTGTTCAGGACGATTGATGCGATCCCAGTAGCGCGACACAGGCTTGAAGCAGTCGTTCACGCTGATGTCTTGGCTGTGTTCGCTTTCGAGTTGTTGCAGCACAGGCGCTTGGATGCGTTCCGCAAAAATGTCGCCGGGCAGCAGCAGCACGGGAATCCGGTTGATCGTCGCCACCGCCGCACCTGTGAGCATGTTGGTCGCGCCCGGTCCAATGCTGGATGTACACGCGAACGTCTGCATCCGATTTTTGTGCTTGGCATATGCAACTGCTGTATGTACTTGCGCCTGTTCGTTGCGGCATTGATAGTAGCGGAAGCGGTCCGCGTACTGCTGAAGCGCCTGCCCGATCCCGGCGACGTTGCCATGCCCGAAAATGCCCCATGCGCCCGCAAAAAATGGGTTTTCCACGCCATCACGCGCGACATACTGTTGGGTGAGATAAAGGATGAGCGCCTGTGCCATCGTCAAGCGCCGTGTCTTGTTAAGACTATTCATTCAATAATCCTTTTTGAGATGCCCGATAAAATCCTGCGCGAGACTTATACCCTCAACAGACCGCGAAATCCCCGCGCGGCGTAGTAAGAGTCCGCGCCGTTGTGATACACGAAAACCGTACCGTAGCGGTAATCTCCGAAGATCGCGCCGCCGAGATTGCGAATTTCAGGTGGGGTTTTCAGCCAGCTTGACGTTTTGGAATCGAAGTGTCCGAGTCTTTGCAGTTCTCGATACTGCGCTTCGTTCAAAAGCTCGATGCCCATTTCGGATGCCATATCGAGCGCGCTGTTCGCTGGCTTATTTTCTTTGCGTTTGTCCAGCGCCTCGCGGTCATAGCACAAACTTCTGCGTCCGGCAGGCGATTCGGCTGAACAATCAAAGAAAAGATATTCTCCCGTTTGCTTGTCTTGAGCGACGACATCCGGTTCGCCGCCCGTGCGCTCCATCTCGTTGAGCGACCACAGCTTTGTGGGATGCGCTTCCAGTTTTGCCTGTACTTTTTCCCACTCGATTCCGTTGTGGCGCTTCATGTTTTTCTCAAAGCGGGTTTTCAACACTTCAAGAAGTGCTTCGCGCTGTTCCGGCGACAATTCCATATCGGATTCCCTTCTATTTCACGTCGGGGTTGGGCAGCATGTATTTTTCGCGGATGAGCGCGATCAAGTCGTGATACGAACTGATGAACCCGCGCAGTGTGCGAACCGTCGCGCCATACGTATCAAACTCGTCGATGGTCATGCCGTCCACGTCATACACCATGCGGAAATCGGGGATGTGGTTGTATAAGTCGTCAATGATCGCTTGATCAACCGGGCGATGAATTCGATCTTCGACGCGCACATCCGAAGCATTGAAGCGTTTCGCCCAATCGCACGGCATACTCAACACCATGTCCGCACCGATAAATTCCGACCAGTGACGGTGATGGCGATACGCCGCCGCCAGCAGCCGCGCGCGATAGCCTCTCTCTTGAAAAATTTGATAGGCGTGTTTCATGACCGCGACACCCGCCCACGGAATCGAATCGGGGTTGACGGTGATTCTGTCGCGCTGTGTCACGGCGGTCATCCAGTCATCGACGCGCCCGACCATGATCGTGCAAACGGGAGCCATGTCGTCAATGGGTTTGCCTTCAGCGGTGCGGCGGTTGAGTCCGCGTTCGACAGCTTCCGCAACGGCGATGGCTTGTGCGACGCTGAAACTCACCGTCGCGTTAATGCTCACGCCTTGATACGTCACTTCTTCGATCCCTTTTACGCCCGCCGCCGTGACCGGCATTTTGACATTCAAGTTGGGAGCAAGCGAATTGAAATGCACCGTCTGGTCGATCATGGCTTGCGCGCTGCGATAGTTGGCGGGGTTGGTTTGAATCGACAGCCGCCCTTTTTTCCCGCCTGTGCGCTCAAAGACGGGAAGCAGCAGTTTTGAGCCGTGTACCGCGACTTCTTCAACGACTTTCCACGTCACATCGAGTTCCGACCACGTGGGATTTTCGCTCACAATTTGCTTGATGCGGTCATTCCACAAGTGCATTTCCTGTTTCAGCACCGCCAGCACAATCGTCGGGTTGCTCGTCGCGCCAACCGCGCCATGTTCAATCGCGTAAGCAAGTTCTTCCACCGAACAGGAGTCATTCCAGTAATCGGTAATTGTCGTAGAAGCCATTTCATGCAGCGGACTTTTATAAGCAGTCGTGATGGTCATTTTCTTACTCTCACTCGTCTATTTCGCGTGCGATCAACGGGGTTATAAACCCAGCGATTTCAAGTAATCGCGGTTGCGCTGCGCGCTGTCTTTCGGTGTGCCCATGCCCGGCAGCACATCTTGTTCGACTACGATCCATCCGTCGTAGCCAATCTGCTTGAGCGCATCGCGGACAGCGGGAAAGCGCACATTGCCTTTGCCCAGTTCGCAGAATATGCCATGCCCAACCGATGTTGGACCATCCCACCCATTTTCGCGGGATTGACGGGCGACATTCGGGTCGTGGTCTTTGAAATGCACATGCCAGATGCGATCTTTGAATTGGTGAACGCCCTGCACTTCGTCGCCACCGCCGAAGCGCCAATGTCCGGTATCGAATACCAAGCCGAGAATATCCGGGTTGGTCATGTCCATGAGCCGCTGAGTCTCAGCAGGGGTTTCGATCCATGTGCCGATATGATGATGAAAGATCGTGCGTAGACCCGTCTCGTCCATCACCCGCCGCGCCACATAGTCCGCACCTTTGGCGAACACCGCCCATTGATCATCATTCATGCCCATTTCGGGCGTGATGCGCCCGGCGTTTTTCGTCCGCACTGGATCGGTGTAGGGATCGTTGCCAAGTACGACAAAACAATCTTCCCCACCGACTGCTGCCAGCAGTTTGCCCGTTCGCACGCAGTCATCGGCGCTTTGCTGATGCTTGCTTGCGTCATGTAAATAGACACTCACCCATGCTGCCAACAAATTCAGTTTGCGCGCCGCCAATTCGCTTGCCAGCCGCGCCGGATCCGTGGGCATGAAGCCCCAATCGCCCAATTCCGTCCCGGCATAGCCCGTTGCCGCGATCTCGTCGATGACGCGGGCGTAGTCGTAACGTTCCCCTTCAATATTTTCGATCACACCCCACGAACACGGAGCATTCGCTACCCGTAACGCCATTCCAAGAAATCCTTTCAAAAGAGACACGCGCTGTTCAAATTACGATACATCATAGCTCATGAAATGGGCGCTTGCATGACTCCATCTTGTTGATGCCACGCTAAACCACTTGAAGATCACGTCATTCTCGTAGGGGCGGTTCGTGAGCCGCCTGCTTTATCGGAGGGAACGATAATTCTCAAACGGTTTGTATGTGAAAATCAGAAAATTTGTGCTAAAATAGAACGTAGACATTGAGTGATCACGGGGCGTGGAGATGCGAGAGAATCGTGGCGGCGCGGAGTCGATGCGCGACAAAGTGGACGCGCTCAAACAGGCAGTCGATTTGCGCGATCTGTTCATGGAACGCTATCCGGGACGCTTTCGCAGGTCGGGCAAGTGGTTATACGGATCATCGCCGTATCGCACAGACCGTCGACCAAGTTTCGCCATCAACGAAGACATATACATCGACTTTGCGACGGGCGAACGCGGCGACGAGATCGCATTTGTGATGCGCGAACAGGGCGTGAACTTCAAAGAGGCAGTTGAAACGCTCCAAGCGCGGGCAGGCGGCGTGCACTTGAGTCCCGCGCCACAGCATGAGCGCGAATCCCCAAGTCCAAGCGAACCGCCGTCCGCCGCGTGGCAAACGGTCATGCGCGCCGAAAGTTCCCACGCGCAGACGTATCTCTATGCCAGCGCCCCGGACGCGCAAGCCGCGCTCCACTGGTTACAAACACGCGGTTTAACGCTCGACACGATCCGGCGTGCGGGCATCGGCTTTAATCCCACATGGAAACAAACGCGCTTGCGCGAACGTGAAAGCGGACGCGCGGTGTTTATCGCGCCGGGCATTTTGATCCCGTGTGAAATCGATGGGGCGTTGTGGGCAGTGCATGTGCGAATTTTGACCGACGCTGATCTGCCGAAATATCTCTATGTGCGCGGGAGCAAATCAAGCGGGCTGTACAACGGCGATGCGGTTTGCGCGGGCTGCGATGTGCTGATCGTCGAAGGCGAATTTGACGCGCTTCTCGCAGGGCAGATGCTTGGTGAGCGCGCGGTGGTGGTCACGTTGGGGAGCGCCGCCAACAAACTGCCGCGCCGCTGGTTGGATCGCTTGCAGGTGGCGCGGCGGTTGTATTCCTGTCTCGATAATGACGAAGCGGGGCAGCGCGCGACTGCTCAGCTTGCGGATAGGCTTGGAGACCGGCATCACGCCCTCAAACTGCCCCGCGGCAAAGACATCACCGATTATGTAGTTCGGCATGGCGGGAATCTAACGGCGTGGTGGGATGATCAAACCGCGCCGTTCGCGCCTAGACCCGTTCAACTTCCGCTGCTGGATACTTTTACCCCACCCCGATAGCACCAATCCCCACCCGTTTCACCTTTACGTGGGTAAAATGGATGGCTTGGTATTTCACCGGACGCATGAAAGGACAATTTGATGCGTATAGCTCGGAGAATGTTTGGCTGGATCGCGGCGCTGGTGCTGCTATCGCTGCACACGGCGAGTTTCGCGCAAGAAGTTTTACCTTATCAAAATCCCGCGTTATCCCCCGAAGAACGCGCCGCTGATCTGCTGGCACGCATGTCGCTTGAAGAAAAAATCGGGCAAATGACTCTGGTGGAGAAAAACAGCTTACGCCCTGCTGATGTGACGACGTATTTCATTGGCGGCGTATTGAGCGGCGGCGGCGGGTATCCATCCAACGGCAACAACGTCGAAGCATGGGCGGAAATGGTCAATGCCTATCAAAGCGGGGCGTTGGCGACTCCGCTTGCCATCCCCGTGATCTACGGCGTGGATGCGGTACACGGTCACGGCAACCTGCGCGGATCGGTGATTTTTCCGCACAACATCGGCTTGGGCGCGACTCGCAATCCCGAACTGATCGAACAGATTGCCCGCATCACCGCCCAAGAGATGATCGCCACCGGAATCTACTGGAATTATGCCCCCGTCCTCGCCGTCCCACAGGATATTCGTTGGGGACGCACCTACGAAGGTTACGGCGAAAACACCGATCTCGTCACCGAACTGTCGCTGGCATATTTGCGCGGTCTGCAAGGTGAATCGCTTGCCGCGCCCGGAAGCGTACTCGGCACGCCCAAGCATTATGTCGGGGATGGCGGCGCGGTGTGGGGAACATCCCCGTTTGGCGCATCCAACATTGATCGCGGCATCACCGACGTAGACGAAGAAACGCTGCGGCGTATCCACCTGCCGCCGTATCTCGCCGCCATCGACGCGGGTGCGATGAGCATCATGGCATCGTTCACCAGTTGGGGTGGGCTGCACATGCACGCGCAGGAATATCTGCTCACCGATGTGTTGAAAGGCGAACTCGGCTTTAGCGGATTCATCGTGTCGGACTGGCAGGGGATCGATCTCGTCCATCCCGATTACTACACGGCGATTGTTACGGGTATCAACGCCGGAATCGACATGAACATGGTGCCGCAGGATTACCGGCGCTTCATCGACACCATGCACCAAGCGGTTGAAAACGGCGATATTTCGCTTGAACGCATTGACGACGCAGTCGAGCGCATTTTGCGCGTCAAGTTTGCGATGGGCTTGTTCGAGCATCCGTTTAGCGATCCGTCATTGGTCGATACTGTCGGTTCGGAAGCCCACCGCGAAGTTGCGCGCCAAGCGGTACGCGAATCGCTGGTGCTGCTCCGCAACGACAACGACGCACTCCCCATCACCGCCGATGACAGCGTGATTTTTGTTGCGGGCGATGCTGCCAATGACATCGGTATTCAATCTGGCGGTTGGACAATCGAATGGCAGGGACGTTCGGGCAGCATCACCGAAGGCACATCTATCCTTGAGGCGCTCACAACGACAGCAGAAAGCGCGGGCGCGCAGGTCTTTTTCAACCGACACGCGCGCTATGAACGCGCCGTTGATGCCAGCGGAAATCCGCTGCGCGCGAATGTCGGCATTATGGTGATGGGCGAAATGCCCTACGCCGAGTGGGAAGGCGACGATGCCGATCTCGCGCTGGCGGACAGCGATTTGGCGGCGCTGGCGCGGCTGCGCGAAGTCAGCGATACGGTTGTCGTCGTGCTGCTGTCTGGTCGCCCGCTGGTGATCACCGAGGCGCTGTTGCAGAGCGATGCGTTTGTCGCGGCGTGGCTTCCCGGCACGGAAGGTCAAGGCGTGGTCGATGTCTTGTTCGGGACGCATCCGTTTACGGGGCGACTTCCGTACACATGGCTGCGCTCAATCGATCAACTGCCGTTCGATTTCGACGCGCTCCCGACGGAAGGCTGTGACGCGCCGCTGTTCCCGTATGGCTACGGCTTGACGTATGAAAACGGCGGCGATTCAACATGGATCGAGCTCGCCTTAACCTGCGCGGGCGAATAATCCGCTCTACGGGGCTTGTCCTCACCTTATATGGAGTCTTGAGAGAGTGACAGTAAAATTACCGGGGTGTAGGGGCGCATCGTGATGCGCCCGTTGCTGGCGTGTCATACGCCAGCCCCCCTACTGTCAACCCCTCAACCGCGTGGAGAGATACTTACTCCACCACTGGCAAAGTCATCACATCACCATTCAAACGCAGCAGGAATGTCGCCATCCACGCGGAATACGCGCCATTTTCGATCTTCACCCAATCACCCGCTTCGTTGCGCCCCACAACCGAGAACAATTCGCCGTTGCGGACTGATCCCAACCGTGCGCCATTGGTTGATGGCGTAGCGCGCAAATTGGCAATATCAGCGGTCACGACGCGCGCTTGCATTGTGCCTTGCAAACGCATCGGGAAGGGATCGCGCTCGTTGACGGTAGTGACGAGTACGGGCGCGTCGGCACAATCCCCCAAATCTCCATCAATGCACACCCGCGTGATTGTCTGCACATCCACGCCGACATAGCGCAGCGGCACACGCACTTCAATGCCGTTGATGCCAAAAGCGACAGCCGAATCCGGCACGGTATTCAATGCTTCGCGCTGCTGCACGATCATGCCGTCGCGCTGTAACGTAAAGGTCACATCCATCACCTGATCGTTGTTCGTGTCAAAGTCCAGTGTGATAACTGATGAATCAGCCGGAAAAGTTGCCGTTTCGATGAAAGCGTACAAATACGCGCTGTTGCTGAACGCTTTTACGCTTGCGATGTCAATTCCGCGCCCATCGCCCACTGTTTCGAGGGATGCAGGGATATTCGCCCATTCGTCGTATTCGCCATCCATCTCGATCCACGAAAAGCCTGCTGGCAGCGGCGGAAATGCTGCCGGCTCAAGTTCAAGCAGCCATGCCGCCGCCCGTTCGGCAAGGATTTGGTTACCGGGATTTAACGGCGTTGATGCGCCTGTGACCGCCAAGCCAAAATCGTTTTCGAGCATTTCACCATCGCCAAACAGCGCCAAGCGCGTGCCCGTCGTGCGATTTTCACCCACCGCGCCAATGATCAATTGACCTTGGAAGTCCGTACCAATGTTGAGTTCAAAAACGGCGGGGGGTTGGGGCTGCTGGTTGCGCCGATTGGGGCGCGCGGGCTGTTCTTCGCCAACCCACACACGCGCATTCGTTTCAGCGAAGGCAGGCAAGCCGAACGCCAGCGGCGCGCCTTCGCTTTCCGTCGTAATCGCTTCAACGGTCAGCGGGCGAGCGCCCCACACATATACAGGGACTTGATAACGCGATAAAGGTTCTAAGACTGGATGTGTCCCTTCGTAGGCGTAGGCTTGCAGCGAACTGGTACGCACATCCGAAAGGGTATCAAGCGTGAACCACGGTTCGGTCAAAAACCCATCGAGCAGGGTCGCGCCATAATCGACACTCAAGAGTCTTGCCAAGCCGCTGGTCGAGCCTTCAGTCCGTGCATCCATGTGCCCTGCCGGATCAATCGCCAGCATCAGGTTTGCGCCGCGTACCACCTGCGCGTAGATGCGCGCCAACTGTTCGTTCGTCAGCGCACGGCGCGGACGCACCAGCACAATCACGTCGGTTTCTTCGGGGAGCGCCACATCCAGCGGCACAAAGCGGACTTCCGCGCCCAAGCGGCGGAAAATATCCCCCAAGCGCGATACACCGTCGGGTCCCGGATCGGTCAGCGACGACATTTGCAAGTTACGCGCTTCTTCGATAAACACAACCAGCGGCGTTTCGGCAGGCTGCGCCGCGTCTTGCCCGTGCGCCGCGATCCCCATGCTCAACATGAGGATCATTATGCTGATGAACACCCACACTTTTTGAAGAATTCGCATATGCTGTGCCCTTTACCCGCCGCTCGATGCGGCTTCAGCCGTCGCTTCTGCGGTGACTTCTGGCTGCGGAGTCGGCGTGAATGTTGGCGTGGGGGATGGCGTGATCGTGGGTGTGTATGTCGGTCCCGGTGTTGGGAACGTCATGTCAGGCGCGCCTGTATCTAGCAGCCACGCGAACGAGTTCAAGGTGAAGCGCACATTGCCGGGGAACAAGAATCCGAGCGAATTCGGCGGCGACGACGCGAATCCCGCGCCGTTGGTGAGCATCTCGCGGTCACCGATCAGCACAATGCGCGCGCCGGATGTGTCATTTTGATACGCCAGCGCCACAGGCAGTGATCCGCGTCCGGTGTCCTCACCGATGCTGTCGTTGACCAAGCCTGTAGCCAAGTACGCGGTGTAATTGGTTTCGCCGTAGTAACCTTCCGGCGAAAACACCAGCGGCGTGACTGTCCCGCCCATTGTGCCAACATCCACACGCATGGAGCGCGCGTTGAAGAAGCGCAAGCCCTCTTCAGGGTCAAGATTCGCGGTGATGGGGTGCGCCGCGTCAAAATTGCTCGTCGTAAAGTCTGTGATTAGGCGCGGTAGTTCAACCGTGCTGCCGATCACGGCATCGACGACGACACCTTCTTCGGTGAAATCTTCGACCATGTTTTCGTCGCGTAAGGTGATTTCGCGCAGTTCGCCTTCAATCGCGATTACGTCATTGACCGGGCGCAGCCCGAAATCGGTGAACATGAGCGAAAACAGCGCCGCATCGGCGCTGAACGATCCGCGATCATTGCGGCTGCGCTGGACCGTTGGATTTACGGCGATGAGCGCGCGCCCGCCGTTGGTAATGTACGCCCACACTCGCGCCTGCTGATCCGCCGAATAATCGCTCACTGGACCCGCGATCACGAGTAAATCCATGTTTGTGGGGAAGGTGGCTCGCCAATCGAGCGTGAGCAGAGTCGCTCCCATTGATCGCAGTAAGCCGCCCAACTTCGATGCGCCGTTGTCTCCGCGATCAAACCGTCCGGCTTCGCCCGCTGCTTCGGCAAAGTAGATTGTTTTGCCTTCCAGTGCGGTTGATCCTTGCAGTTGGAGGGCATCGAGCGCGGCGGCGTATGTCAAATCATCTATATCTGCGGCATTCGTGCGCGCGGTAGAAACCGCGAATAAACCAAACACGATCAGGATCACCGCGCTAGCAATTGCGCCCCACAGCACGGGAGAAGCGGCGCGCCGTCCCAATCGTGAGGATTGTCGTTTTACTGCTCTCACTGAACTTTACTCCTTACGTTCTTCAATCAAACCTATTGTTCCCCATCTTGGAACATAGGGCAAACAAGTTTACACTCTCACCATAGTCTGAGCCTAAACACACCCCTTGACTCTCCATTTACTGGAACGTTTATTCTGTGTTGAACACGTAGAAAGCGAGGTTGGCGCATGTTCAAGATCAGCGAATTTTCCCGCCTCACCCGTGTTCCGGCAAAGACGCTCCGGTTTTATGACGACATTGGCTTGTTCAAGCCGCAGCACGTCGATTCGTGGACGGGGTATCGCTATTACAGCGCGACACAACTCCCGCGCTTGCACCGGATCATGGTACTGAAATCGTTGGGATTCTCGCTCGATCAAATCAAAGCCATGCTGGACGAATCGTTGTCCGTCGATGAAATGCGCGCAATGCTACGCATGAAGCGCGCCGAAATCGAGCGGATTGTAGATGCGGAACGCCAGCGCCTTGCCGACGTGGAATCTCGTCTGCAATGGATTGAAAGGGAAGACAGCGTGTTATCCACATATGAAGTGATCCTCAAAAGCATTCCGGCAATTCCTGTCGCGTCGATGCGCGAAATCGTCCCTGATATGGAGGCGCTTCCGCCTGCGATTGAGCGTATGTTCGGTGAATTGATGGGATACGTCGCCGCGCATGGGGCGCATCTCGCAGACATCAGCGAACCGGGCGGCATGGGAATCGTGGTATATCATGATCAAGACTTCAACTGTGAAAATTTGGACATCGAAGTTGCTTCACCGATTCGTGGCAGTTTGGTAGCCCCGCCCGATGGACATATCCACGTTCATGCGCTGCCCGCCGTTGAAACGATGGCATGTACCATCCACAAGGGTTCTTTTGGTGGTTTAGGTGAGGCATACGCCGCGATGACACGGTGGGTTGAAGCGAACGGTTACGCCATCGCCGGAGCGAACCGCGAAATCACCCTCGCCTATGATCCTGATGGCAGCCCCGACGACTACGTGACCGAACTCCAATTCCCTGTCGTGAAAAAAAACTAACGTAGGGGCGGCGGTGAAACATCCTCAATCACCGCCGCGAACCGATCCGCCATCGCGCGTGCGGAAAACTTCGCCAGCACACGTTCCCGCCCTGCTGCCCCCATTGTCGCTCGAAGGTCGGCATCGCGCAGCAGGGTGATCACGTTTGCGGCTAAACCGTTCGCGTCGCCCGCATCAACGAGAAAACCCGTTTCGCCGTGGATCACAGTTTCGCTGGGTCCCCCTTTGCGTGTGCTGACGACTGGTTTTCCGCTTGCCATCGCCTCAAGGTTGACCATGCCGTAGCTCTCAAAATGCGAACTGCAAACCACGACATCGGCGGCGGCGATCACCCGTTCGGCATCGGCTCGAAAGCCAAGATAGGTCAGCTTTTCCCGCAGTACAGGATCATCGCTGTGCGCTTGCAGGATACGCGCTTTGTAGACATCGTCGGCGCTTGCCCCGTGAACGTTTTCGCCCGCGACGATAAAGCGCGCGGCTGGAATCGCGTTTGCGACCAGCCTCGCCATCGCTTGAAATACGTCATGCCCCTTCACATCTTGGAATCGGGCGATCAATGCGACCAGCGGCGCATCGGGGGATACCCCTGCGTCAGCGCGCACGCTTGATCCATCTATGCCCGGACGAAAGCGCTCTGTGTCTACGCCCGGCGGCAGCACTTCCACCCGATCAGCGGGCATGAACGGGGGATCGCCAAGAAAGCCCTCTTTGATCGCCCAACTCGCCGCAAAGGTATGATCCGGTTGGGTGAAGAATCCACGCTGCCAAGCCTTGGGATGAAACCACCACCCCCAACACGTCCACACCAGCGGAACACGGGTTTGCTGTGCCGCTGATAGAGCAAATGGCAAGCTGTGATAGTCGCTGTGGACGGCGGCAATCCCGTTCTCGCGGATCACGTCCGCGATGCGGCGGCTGATGGGAAATCGTTTCCAAATTGGCGGGAGGAAATACACTGTCGTGCCGCGATAGGGTGTGATATGCACGCGCCAGCCTTCGCCGGCGTGCCGTTGCCAATGTTCAGTGAGCTGTCCTTTACGCGGAACAAGCAAATGCGGCGTGAACCGTGCTGGATCGAGATGTTGCGCCAGCGTGAGCAGCGACGTTTCGCCGCCGCCCATGCCTGTGTATGTGGTGATAAAGAGGATGTTTTTCGTCATAAAGGGAATTACGGTTTTTATGCCCGTCCGTACACCTCAAGGCTTACGCCGTGCAGACTTTTCGCCTTATCCGACGACAGAAAGAGAATTGCGTCGGCAATATCATCGCGGGTCACCCACTTGCTGAAGTCGGCTTTCTCCATCGAAGCACGATTAGCGGGCGTGTCGATGATGCTGGGCAGCACCCCATTCACATTGATCCCCTTGTCGCGCACTTCCAGTGAGAGGCTTTCCATGATACTTTGCGCGGCGGCTTTGCTGGCATTGTAGGCGGAACTGTTCGCCGCGCCTTTGATCGCCGCGCGCGCCAGAATGATCGCCACCTTGCCCGCCGTATTGGTGTCGAGCATGGCTTTGACCACACGCCCGACCAGCACATAAATCGGACGCACATTGAGCGCGAACATCTTATCGACAGTGTTCAAGTCCATCGCGTAAACGGGATCGCCAAACGCGAACCCGCCAATTGTGTGCGCCAGCACGTCAATGCGTCCAAAACGCAGTTCAACTGCTGCCATCATTCGCTCAACAGATTCGGGGTCTGTCGCGTCACCCGCTATCCCAAGCACGTCGATTCCGGTGTGCGCGGCGCGCAGTTGATCGGCGGCTTGGTCAATCTTTGCCTGATTGTGGTCGAATAAAATAAGCGATGCGCCTTCCGCCGCGAAACGCTCTACAACCGTGCTTCCAACCGCACCAACAGCGCCAGTGACCATGACGACTTTGTTCGCAAATTCCCCCACCATTGATCGCGCTCCTTGATAATAAAAAAGGGCGCGTCATAAGATTACGCACCCTTTTGCCCGGCAGTTTGAAAATGGCTGCTGCTTATTCGTTTACGCGGCTGATAAACGAGCCATCGCGTGTATCAACCTTGATCTTTTCGCCAATGTTGATGAACATGGGCACGCGCACCGATAAACCGGTGTCGGTCACGACTTTCTTGGTCACAGCGCCTGCCGTATCACCGACGACGGCGACTTCGGCATCTACGACATCATAGACCGCTGTGGTAGGGAGTACGTAGTCGATGACTCGCCCTTCGTAGATACGCAGTTCGAGCGTCATGCCTTCACGCAGGTACAACTGATCGTCACCGAACAACGAGATATTCGCTTCATACTGGTCATAGGTGCTGTTGTTCATGAAGTGAAGGAAGTCGGCATCCTTGTAGAGATACTGCACTTCTTCCGATTCGACAAACACGTTGTCCAGACTTTCGTCCGCCGAAAAAATCTTCTTGTTGACCTTGCCCGATTCAATGTTCAACAGCGTGGTCTGCATCGTCGCAGTACCCCGACCCGGTTTGTTGTATTCGGTGTTCACCACGCGGAACAGAGTCCCGTCAATTTTGAGCGTGGTGCCTTTCTTGAGATCACCTGCTTGAATCATCCAGCTATTTCCTCTTATGGATCAGTTTTCACAGTTGATCCGCATTATAGCAAGACTTCTTTAACATTCCAGATAAAATTGGTTGTCCCCGCGTACAGCATCATTCCGTAAGGTTTCCTAAGCAGGCGATCATTTCGGCGCGGGTATGCACATTCATTTTGGTGAAGATGCGCCGGATATAGGTCGATACAGTATGAACGCTGATGTTGAGTGCCAGCGCGATAAACCGCGTCTTATACCCCCGCCCGATCAAGTGGGCAATTTCCAGTTCACGCGGGCTAAGGCTGATTTCTTTGTTGGTATATGCCGCCTCAAAGTGACTGTCAACACGTTCATCAAGGGCATTCAAGTCATCGTCAAAATCATCATCAACTGCTGGGCTGTTAATCGGGGAGCAGGTGAGGACGCAGTGGGAGCTGCCCATATACAGGTCAAAGACCACGCTCATCGATTGATACTGATAATGGGCGTTTGTGATGAGCAGCTGTGTCATCAAGTGATGCCCGCTGCCGCTAGACGCAGGACAGGGTATCCGGTTTGATGAGATCGCGGTTTGTGCGGAGGGGAAGCGAGCGTTCATCGGGTATCCTTCTCACGCTGGCATGCGATATGGTATACCCTGATCAATGATCATTTGATGCATTTTTGCAGAACGTGGGCGGGAGTTATCCCCCGCCCTAAGAGGATTCTTGTTAAGGCGACACCTGAACACGTGTTGGCAAAATGTCTCCACCTTCGGTAGTCGCTCCCGACGATGCCGCGCGCAGCGCATCACTGATCTCGTCGGGGGTCGCGTCGGGGACGAGCGCCCGCCCGATAGCCATAGCAGCGGTGACATGCGGCGCGGCGAACGAAGTCCCCGCCCATGCTGCCCATCCATCGGTATTCGGAATAGGGGTCGTTGTGCCGGGAGATGGCGGGAATGTTTCCCCGATGTATAAGCCGTAGATGCCATTGACGGGATCGGTCACGCCGTTCGGGTCAATTGCGCCGCCGAATGCCGCGAAGCCCTGCTCTAAAGGGTTATCCGGCGAATTAGAGTAGTAGGCGAGATTGGGAGTATTCGGCGCTTCGAGCGATGCTACGCCAAAAACGCTCGGCATTGCTGCTGGATAGCGCGCTTTGTGACGAAAAGAGGCATTGGGCGCGAGATTGGGATCGATGCCTTCGTTACCCGCCGCGGCGACAATCGACACGCCTTCATACTGCCACAGGTCGTCAAGGATGGTTTCAATCGAGTATCGACTGGTTGCATTTACATCCGTATCGAATTCAGGAATGGCGCTCGCAGTGAGTTCACCATCGAGATACAACTTCGGGTTGGCTTCTGTGGGTGTAAGCAGCGTAAAACTGCAATTGAACAGGAGCGGCATGTTTTTTGTGCGGTGGTCGAAAGCCTGTTTGATGCCATTGAAGATAGTCTCGGTGGTGCCGACTCCATTGTCGCCTAACACCTGAATGAGGTGAAACGTAAAATGCACATTGAGTTTATTTTGCGAACGTGCATGGTCGAGCAGTTGGTAGATGACGCTGGCGATAAACGTGCCGTGATCCGCCATCGGGTGTTCATAATGGTCGATGACGACTTCGTGTTTCAGCCACTCCATCAATGACATGCCGCTCCAATGCAGTGTGGTGTCATAGGTCAAACGCACCAGATCGTTGGGGATCGTGAGCGCGCCATGCCGTATAAACAGCGCATTAAAGAGCGGATGATCGCGCAAACTGCTGTTGAACGCCGCTTCGATTGCCGTGAGGGAAGGCAGCGTATCGAGGATGGCGATTTCGACAGCGCCGGAACGGCGGAGTAATTCTTCATAGCTTATGGCGCGCCTGCCCGAAAAGCTGGAAAGGATTTGCTGCACGTTGATGGGATGGATGACTTTGCTGCCGGCAGGTGTCGCCATTCCCCCCGGACCCCCTGTGCCGACTCGTTCGCCCTGTGCCGCGGAGTTGTACCAGTTTGGCATCGCAGACCGCGCTACTAACGGCACATCGGCAGGGCGGCGCTGTGCTATGCGGCGGGGATTGTTCTCGCGTAAATTGGCTTTTTGTCGTACATTTTTACGCCGACGGCCATCGGGGATTGGGCGCGGGTACAGTTCTCCGTTAACGCGGCGGATTAAACGGTTGATTTCCGCCGTGTAACGAATCACATCACGGTCACTGACCCACTGGCGTGTGGTTTTGTCAGCATTATCGATTGATGTGTAGATGCCTCTAAAAATGTTCTCTGAGTCCGTGTCAAAACGTTCCAACCCCATCCGCAGCATCGAGATCGCGTTATCACCTATGTGGATGGTTTTTAAGCGTTCAAAGTCTTGTTCGTAGTTCGCAGGAATAAGACGCGAGTTTTTTGTGCCTTCAACACCTAACCGCGCGCTGATTTCATTATTGATGGAATCAATCATCTTGACGCGATCTTGTTCAAATCCCGGCTCATGCTCAAAAAAGATGAGCAGTTCGCTGGGAACAAAGGTGCGGTTGCGATGCACTGAATGATCTGGTTTGTTGGGCTTCATAGCAAAATAGTCTCCTGTTGGACGGGGTATCAATGCATGGACAGCGGCGCGGCGCTGCCCACTAACTGAAATGCTCCCCAAAAGGCGGGATGCAGTTCAGAATCGGCGCGCAGGGTGTTCATAGCGATGCGAAGCGCGGCAGCTTTGTTTTCGCCATCGCACAATGCTTGATAAAAGGCTTCCATCCAGCGCACGGTAAGCGCATCGTTGACCTGCCATAGGCTGACGATAAGCGCCCGCGCGCCCGCGAATAAAAATCCACGACCTAGACCGATCAACTCGTCGCCTGCCGCGACGGTTGCCCGTCCGGTTTCGCAAGCGCTTAAAGTGACGAGTTCACAGTCAAGGTCACGCTGAAGGACATCATCGGCGATCAACTGTCCATCGGCGAACTCGATGTATGAGAGTTCTGGTTGATCGATGCGATATTCCCCGTGCGCGGCGATATGCAGTATCGTCAGCGCATCGTCGGTGAGCGCGGTGCGTTTTGCCTTGTCGTTCAAGAACGGATCAACGCCCAAGCGCGCGGCGACTCCAGCTGCTTCCATCGTTGTGAATGGCAGTCGCCCGCCGTGATCGTGACCGAATACACGGGCACGCACCGTTTTCATCGCTGTGTTGGCGTGTGTGCTGTTTAACATGCTCGCAGTTGGCAAAATCGTGAGATCGAATCGCTCGTATAGATGATGTTCACCATCGTGCAGAAGATGAAATGGGAGATAATGCAGTGCCCCGAAGGGGACAATCACCAGCGGTGTACATGCTTCAGCCGAGGCGGGCAGCACGGGCGCGATCAGGTTGGTATAGAGCGCAGCCAAGCGCCGCCGCGTGACAGGATTGAGCGCGCGCGATGCTGTCGAAGACGCGCCCGCCCGCAGCGCACATGCGATGTCGAACTGAATCTGGTTGATGATCGCCGCGACTTCATGCCCGCTGGTTGCCAGCGGAATCACGTTAAAGTGATCGCGCCGGATGTTGAACGCCCACAACTGCCGCCCGTCGTCGTAGAACTCGATTAAGGTGGTGCGCGCGTCCAATTTGCTTTGCGCTTCCCGCAAGTTCAGCCGTGCTGATGCGGTGATGTGTTTCGAGTGCGCGCCGGAATCGATTCGCATGTACAAACGCTCGGTTAACTGACGTATCTGACGTTCGACGACTGCGAGTTTTTCTTTCGCGTCGGCGCGCTGAGCGTGGGTGCTGTTTGTCCCTTGCGCGCCATGCGCGATGCGGTAGAGCGCGTGGTGATCCGCGCGCAAATTTTCCAATGCCGCTACCCGAACTTGCGATGCGCTGTCGGTTTTCAACCAGTGGAGCGCCTCGCGATTGAGCAGGTAATGCGTCCATGCCTGCGCTTTTGCCTGTTCCAACGCTTCAAACGCGCACGGCATGTTGTTCGATTCGAGATAGGCGCTGACGAGACTTTGCACCGCATCGCCGTGACGCTCCAAGAAGCCGGGACGCAGCGAGAGCGTAAGATGCTGCTGCGCCCGCGTGATCACTCGCGCGGCGATGGCGTAATAATGCGCGGAACGCTGTGGAGTGGGCTGGAGGTGTCCAAGTAGGGTATATGCGCGATATTTGAGTTCCAATACGCCGTGTGCGCGGGCGATTCCCAATGCTTTGTTTGCGAAGGCTTTCGCACGGGGATTATCGTGCTGTGCATGTGCGATTTCGCCTAACAACAGCAGCGCGCGGGCATAGTTAATCTGTTCGCCGCTGGATTCAAAGCACGCTGCTGCTTCACATGCGAGCGAATCGGCTGTATCAAGATCGCCTTTGAAGAAGGCTAACCGCGCTTGATGAAGCTGCACCTGTGCGTTGAGGGCGGAGGCGTTCATGTCGGTGTAGACTGCTTGCGCGTCTTTCAGCGCCGTATTCGCCGCTAGAATATCCCCCATGCCAACCGCCGCCTCCGCCAAGTGACGGAGCGAAAGCGCCAGTTGATGACGAATTTTGCGCGCGCCCGCCTCTTGAATCACCCACCGTGCCAAGTCTGCCGCTTCGGTATAGCGGCTCAAGTGGATGTAACATTCCGCCATCAAGCGGCGCGCGCTCAAGGTTTCCATCGAAAAATCGCTGCCAAGCACCCATTCAACATGGTAGAGCAGATCAAGCGCACGGCGAAACTGCCCCCGCGCTAAGGCGATGTTCGCCATGCCGATTTCGATAGCGGCGATGCTCTTGGGCTTGCCACTCGCCAGCGCCAACTGCTGACCGAGCGCGTAATAATGGTTCGCTTCACGAAAATCGCCTAAATCGGCAAGGACGCACCCCATGTTGGTGTAGATTTTTAACAAGTAAACGTCGCGTTCGGGGTCGCTTTGTGGGTCAAGCGTTTGTGTGATGTCCAATGCGGCTTGATAGCACGCGCGCTCACGCGGAAAATCACCGCGCAGACCGTAGAGCCGCCCCGCGTTCAATTCTAACCGGCGGAGGAGTTCACACGCTGTGGGCGATCCATCCGCGCGGAAAATTTCGCGGGCGGTGTGTTCGTTTTGGAGCGCCTCATTGAGATGCGCGCGGCTCATGGCGGCGATGTACAAACAGCCAATCTGCGTGCGCGCCCACCCTAGGCGATCTCCAAGTATGGTGTAGAGTTCGCCTGCCTGCTGAAAAGCATCCCATGCGTCATCGGTTTTGCCAAGCAGTTTGAGCGCGTCCCCCACTGCCATCATGCCCAGCGCCAGCGTTGGGGTATCTCCGCAGTGTTTGCCAAGACGCACGATCCGTTTGGCGAACGAGAGCGATTTTTCAGGCGCGATGTCCCAGTAATAATCCGCCTGTCGTTTGAGGTCTTGTACGCGCGCTTGAATATTGAACATAAACGGTGTCCGCGCCTATATAGACATAGATGATCGTGGACGAAGTATTGGCAAAACGGTAAACTCGGTTACTCTATTCGGTCAACCACTAACGCCAAACCCGGCAGCGACGTGAGCCGGAATGCAAACGGAGACGCATCTGGAAGCGCGCACACGAATCCGCCGCTGGCATCGACGACAGCAGTAGCACGCAGCGTGGAAGGTTGATCCCCGTCGGCGGGTTGGCGAATTTCGACCAGCGCATCAATCCAGCGTGTTAAGTGGGTATCGGTCACGCGCCCGTCGAGAAAAAGCTGTCCGGCTTCTTGGCGGATGAGTAAAAACAGCGTGATCTGTTCATTTTCAAACGGGATCATGAGCAGACCGTTCTCGAATAAGCCGCGCGCCGCATCGAGCGATCCGCGTGTACCTGTCGCCATACCACCAACCGCTTTCGATAGGTCAGGGTAGAGTTCATAGATACGCGGGCTAGACGGTTTCGGGACGAGTTGTAGTTTGGGAATATCGTTCTCCGCTGATGTATCTGCCGCTGATTTGAAATGCTGCAATTCGATAATATCGAGTTTGCAGCGTGGACAGCGGTCAATATGAGCAGACACTTCCGCGCGGGCATCGGCTGGCAGCAGTTCAAAAACCCAATCCGCAAGCGCATCGGGCGTGGGACAATCGAATGCATACAGCACGCGGCGAATCATCTTATCGACGGGGTGTTCAGTTAGGGGCGATTCGGGTAGCGGAGTCAAGAACTCATCCTGATCAGGTGACATAAGAGCAGCTCACAATGTTCTATTCGGAGTCAATGCAACTTTGCGGTAAATTTCACATCGATTATGTAAGGACTTTCTAATCTTAGCGGATTTGATCGGCAGTGCGAAAAATGCGCGCGGTCTACACCGGAGACAAGCTCATGCCTTTCGACGAATTTTCCGTTCCAGAGCTGGTCGATTTATGCAAACAGTCGATGCGCCAATACCGCCGCCGACTGCCGAATGATCCGCGTTACTGCTTTGAATTATTCCGGCGCGCGCTCCGCGATGGGGTGGAAGATGCGCTGCGTGAAACCATGCTCATCACCGAAGCGTTTGCGCTTAACACTGTGTACAAACACACAGGGCTGAACGAAACGGGTGAAACCGCCGAATACTTCGCGTCGGAGGCGGCGCGCCGGCTGTATCGTTATGGACGTGGGGAACAGTTCGACAAGTTCGCCACTTATGCTGATATTCTTGCCTATATCAACCGCTGCGCCGCCACCGCGATTGGTGAAATGCTGCGTCCGCGACGCGCCAAAAAACCGCGCTGGAATCAGCGTTATGGCGGTGAATCGTCGCCTGAGACGGACGTATCGGGGACGCAAGCGCCGCGCACGCCAATACCGCCCGTGATACCTACTGTTGGGTTAGATGATGATCCGCCAAGCGATGATACCAGCGGGGATATACTCGATGTGGTTGCGGTGTGGGATCGAGTATGCGCGCTGCTGCCCAACGAAAATGATCAAATGCTGGTGCGGGCGATGTGGGAAGATTTGCCACCGCGCCATATCGCAGAGCTGTATCCGGGACGGTGGGATGACGCGGTGGCAGTGTCGCGAGCACTGGCACGAGTGCGGGGCATTTTGCGCGCTGATCCGGTACTTCAACAGTGGGCGGGGATGGGTGAGAGAAATTAGGCGAGTGTAGAGCAAGACGGGCGGTTCACGAACCGCCCGTAATGTTGTTACACGTGTTTCGGCGGGTCGGATGGGAAATCGCCCGTGTTCGCGCCGTCATCGCGCTTGGGGGTGTCGTCGTCGCCCAAGTCAATGTCGATTTTGATGTGGCGGCGCACCAGCGTGACACCGAACCGCTTGAGATCATCTTCATGCGCGAGTTCCACGCCATCGGGCAGGATGATGCCTTCTAGCGTCGGGTTGACGAAGCGCGCCCCCTGCATATTTGCGCCGATAAAGTTCGCGTTCTTGAAGTTGACATTGACGAACACCGTGCCTCCACAATTCGCGCCGGAGAAGTTGGCATCGATCAGCGGTGTGTTTTCGATGCGAGCGCCGGAGAGGTTGGCATTGGTCAAGTTCGCGCCTGTCAGGTTGCAGTTGTTGAGTACCGCGTCGGATAAGTTGGCGTTCGCCAAATTCGCGCCCGTCATGTTGACCGAACGCAGGCTGGTGTTGGCGAAATTGTGCGCTGTCAAGTCCATGCCGCGCATGTCTTCGCCAATGACTCGGTTGGTGATGTTCACATCCAAGTTCGACAGCGCGCGCCGCAGGGTACTGCGCGTCAGGTTGATGATCTGCTCTTGAATGTCGCGCCCCAGATTTCGCATTTCTTCAGAAATGGGGGAGACAGGCGGGACAGGCGGGACGGGCGGGATCGGTGGTTTGACCGGACGCGGCGGCGCGCCCGGCGCTTCATTGGTCCAGTGGAATGACCATCCGCGCCCTTCGGCGCTGCTGCCCACTTCGCGCAGCATACCTTCGATATAGATGGCTAACTGTGTTGCGACGATTTGCACGCGCCCCAGCGTCTTTTGATCGCTGTCGTCCGGCTTGGTCTCCAGCTTGAGGGAGTTGGTGATATAGAAATCATCCGGTAGAAGGTCGCTGATTTTCTGGTGCAAGCCCTGATAGCTCTGTGCCGCCATTTCCCCCGCGCCGTCGATTAGCCCGGTTGCCAGCGCGCGTTCTACCGATCTTTGAAGCGCCCGCAGCGCCCGCAGGAAGGGTCGAAGTTTGCCCAGTGTTTCTTGATCGAGTTCCATGATTCACTCCTTTACTGACTGTCTGTGTGAGCGGGGACGTATCTCCGCCGCTGTCGTTTTGCCCGCGATTTGTCCTGCTTCTGCTCTCTGCATCATCATCTTGAGCATCGTCGTCCCACAGCCCCAATGAGTCTTCGATGGCAGTGAGAGTGCGTGGAGGCAGCAGTCCGCGCAGATTTTTCTTGGCGTGGAACAAGCGCGACTTCACTGTACCGATGCTGACACCCATGACATCGGCAATTTCGGCGTAGCTGAAGTCTTCTTCGCAGTACAGGATTAAGGTCTGCCGCTGAAGTTCTGGCAGGCTGTCCATCGCTTCTTTGACTTCAAAGTACAGCATCATCCACCCGACAGCATCTTCGGGGGTGGGTGTGTCGCCGCTGCGGTCAAAAGATACCTGCACGGTTAGGGGGGATTCGTCGTCTTCGAGTTCGACGTGATCCCACCGCCCTTGATGGCGAAGAATATCGTAGCAGCGGTTGCGTGCCACACGAAATAGGAACGGGCGCAGCTTTTCCGGCGGATTCAGCTCATGCAGATGCAGGTAGAGGGCGAGCAGGGTATCCTGCACTACGTCTTCGGCTTCTATGCCTGCACCGATCAAGCGGCGGACAAAGCGAGCGAGCGGCGGTTCGAGCCGATTGTGAAGCGACTCGAAAGCGTCGTAATCCCCCGCTTGCGCGGCGGCAAGCAGTTGTGCGTCCACCGGGTCTAACACGCGCGTTCATCCTTCCTGTGTACTGATGGATACGAATGAGGCGCAGATTTGTTCAAAATTGAGGAAGGCGGGAAGTATTGTCGTCCATGTCCTTTGATGTCCGATGTATTTCGCTCAAGTGTTGAGGAAACGTTGAGAAATTAGGATTTACCAATAAATTACCGAGAAGGTTGGTGAGCGGTTCATACCGCCCACGCATCCTATGGGCGAACAACGCGAACGTTATCAATCGTGATGACTGTGCCCGGCGCGGCATTGAAGAACACCGTTCCGCGTTCGATGGAAGGATCGTCGCCTTCGGCGCTTATCGTGAAGGGTTGAGAGTCCGGCTGGCTGCGGGGGCGGATTGAGGCGCTGATGGTTTGTCCGATCATTTCGATGGTGATCGTATAGGTCACGCCCATTTCGAGTTCAGCGGGGACGGAAGCCAGCACACGTTCGATGATGCCGCGCCGCCCTGCTCCAATGCCGATTTCGTCTTGCACAGGATCAAAATAGACAAGATATTCGGGTTGGATATCGCGGTTGAAGCGAAGCGCGCGCACGCTGATGCTGGCGGCGGGCTGGTTGGACTCTGTTGACAGTTGGTTGATGGTGAGATCGACACTCGTGATGGTGTCGCGCCATTTGCGCCCACGATCCGGCGATAAACTGACGACTTGATCGGTAGCGGGGTCGCCAAATTGAATTGCATGACCGCCCTCATCGAGCGTGATCCAGCGCGCACTTTCGGCAAAAGTAAAGGCAATTGGGGCGCGCACGCCTTCAAAAGCATGAGCGTACAATTCCAAATTGGGATTGGGGGCAGTGTGGATGCGAAGCAGAGTCCCGCCTGCAAATTCAGCAGCGGTTGTGAGTGTAGGGTTTAGATCGACGAAATTGATATAGTACTGCTCAGAAATGCCGTCAAGAGTTGGAGGCGCTTTGTCAGTGACGAAAGCATATACGTTAGAATCGAGTTGTTCGCGTATAAAGTACGTGTCGGTTGTGTAGTCCGACACAATGTTTTCGCTATCGAAACCGTTAATTTCCAGATAGTAGCGGACAGGCGCGTAATATGGCACACGGATCATGACCACATCATCTGGGGTGGTTATGGTTTGGAGTGCGCGCGCGACTGCCTGCGCGTCCGGCGCGGGATCGGTTTGAAAGTCGTGGAGCGTATCGCGGTTGATGACCACCGACACGCCTATGACGGCGGTGAGAGCGAGCGTGAATATGGCAAAGATCGTCGTGCCGCTGCGTTTGACAACGGGATTCGAATCGCGCGAGAGGCGATCCCAGAGCCAATCAGTGAGTGCGCTTAAGCCCAAGGCGACATAGAGCGCGACAATGGGCACCATGAACAGCCATGTACGTGTAGGGAGCAGCACACGATAAACAATCGAAAAAGGGATGATCCAAAGCGCGATACCAAGCAGCAGGGGAATTTTGTCAGGCGTGTTTTTGCGATGGACTGTTAAGCCAATGACCAAACCTAACGCCAGCAGGAACACCAGCGGCAGCGGCACCCCCACAATTAAGATTTCACCCAAACGTTGATAATTGCGCCAGAAAGGAGAAAGCTGACGTTCGTTGACGGAACGGACGGGAATTTCTTCAGCATCAAAGGTGGTATAAGGCGAGCGCAGCGTGGGGGCAGGGGTAAGGGTTGGAGAACTTGCTTGTGGAGTCGATTCAAGGATCGTTGGGGTGGTTTGCGGGGTAACCGTTCGCGCGGCGGCGGTTTGTAAGGCTTCGAGCGTGGGGATTGTGCTGTATTCGATAGTGCGAGGGCTAATATAATCATTTTGGAGTATGGTGCTCAAGCCCATGCTTTGAATGGCGGGCAGATATAACACTACGGTGAGCGCCGCGCCGAGCGCCAGCGATGCGAATAAACTTACCAAGCCGCGAAGGCGGGACGCGCCTTTATTTTCGAGCGCGATGCTTAAGAGCAGCCAGAGCGCGATCCCGCCCATCGGGTAGAGCATAACGGGAATCGTCCAGAAGCCAAGCGCCGCCAGTATTGAAAAAGCACCCCATAGCAGCAGATTGTTTCGGGTTTTGACGTGGTGGGCGATGACGAGCATAAGCAGGATGATGAACACTTGAATGGAATAGCCGCGCGCGTTGACGGAATAATCGATCATGGGTAGGGAGACAGCGACTAAGGCTGCCGTGAGCAAGCCAACACGAGGGTGGTAAAAGCGCGCACCCACCCAATAAGCGGCGGGAATACTCAAAATTCCGGTAATGAACACAGGCAAACGGATGATGAAGGGTTCGCCGCTGTTGAACAAATGGTAGGAAATCCACATTAGCACAGAATGGAAAATGTGGTTATTGGGCGTGTTATAACGGGCGACTAAGCGCGGCAGACTGATGGTGGCATATTCAATAAAAGTGAGCGCTTCATCATAGAACATGGGGCGTGCCATAAACAACAGGCGGATCAAGATGCCAATGATGACAATAACGATGAGCGTGACAGGGATGAGCGCAGAACGAGTGTTGTTCAACGCAGTTGAACGGGCGGTTGTCATATATAGTCTGTGTCCTGACAAACGGTTAGGGTATGATCGATGGTATCCGCGAGTCTAACTTGTGCCGCATTTTTTGTCGATTAAAGGCGAATTGTGAAAGTATCGATCATCATCCCGGTGTATAACGGCGGTGAAAAATTCCGCGCGTGTTTGGAAAGTGTGCGCGCTCTGAATCCTCCTGCTGATGAAGTGATTGTAATCGCAGACAGCGACACGGACGGATCGCGCGAGTTAGCGCGAGGATATGGGGCGCGCGTGCTGGTACAGTCGCCGCAAGCGGGACCAGCGAAAGCGCGCAATTGGGGAGCGCGCGAAGCATCGGGCGATGTGGTGTTCTTCTTGGATGCCGACTGCACGGCGCAAACAGACTTGATCGCACGGGTGAAAGACGCGATGCGAGACTCGAACACGGCGGCGCTGATCGGCTCGTATGATGACGCGCCGGGCAATCCGTCGTTTTTATCGCAGTATAAAAACTTGATGCACCATTACACGCATCAAATGGGGAGCGAAGAAGCCAGCACATTTTGGGGCGCGTGCGGCGCGGTGCGGCGGGATGTGTTTTTGTCGCTGAATGGCTTTGACGCGGAAAAATACACGCGCCCGTGCATCGAAGATATTGAACTGGGCTACCGTATGCGTGCGGCGGGGCATAAAATTCGCTTGGTGAAAGATTTGCAGATCAAGCACCTGAAACAGTGGACAGCAAGCAGTTTGTTCAAGACGGATTTTTATGATCGCGCGCTGCCGTGGACGGAACTCCTGCTGTCCAGCGGGACGATGCTGAACGATTTGAATCTTAAGCAAGGGGATCGCGTGAGTGTGGCGCTGTCGTGGGTGCTGACAGGCGCGCTTGGATTAGGGATTACCGGCGGGTTGGCGGCGCTGTTGGGCGCGGCGTTTGGCACAACGCTGGTGTTGATTGGGTTGGTTCTAGCGGTGCTGAGCGCGGGCGGGCTGATTGTGTTAAATCGCGCGGTGTATGCGTGGCTGCGTGAAAAACGCGGTACGATCTTTATGCTGCGGGCGATTCCATGGCATTGGTTCTATTTTGTGTACAGCGGCGCAGCATATGCATTGGGGATAATTCGCTACAAGTTTTTGCGGCGGGCGCGGGCATAAGCGCCGCGTAGAAAGATGAGATTTTGACGTGACCATTACAAAACAGGATGTTCTTGATTTTCACCGTAAAGGGCGACCCGGAAAGATCGAAGTCGTGCCTAGTAAGTCGCTGCAAACGCAGCGGGATTTGTCGCTGGCATATTCTCCGGGGGTCGCGGAAGCGGTGTTGGAGATTGACCGCGACCCGCTGACTGTTTACGAATTGACGGCAAAATCCAACCTTGTGGGCGTGATTTCCAATGGAACGGCGATCTTAGGCTTGGGGGATCGCGGTCCGCTGGCGAGCAAACCGGTGATGGAGGGCAAGGGCGTACTGTTCAAACGGTTCGCGGATATTGACGTGTTCGACATTGAAATCAACGCGCGCACGCCCGAAGAAGTGATCGCATTTTGCCGCGCGATTGCGCCGACGTTTGGGGGAATTAACCTAGAAGATATAAAAGCGCCGGAATGCTTTGAGATTGAAAAGACCCTGCGCGAAGAACTGGATATTCCGGTGTTTCATGATGATCAGCACGGCACGGCGATCATCAGCGGGGCAGCACTGAGAAACGCCCTTGAGATTGTGGGCAAAAAAATCGATGACATTAAAGTGGTGGTGACGGGCGCGGGGGCAGCGGGGATTGCTACCGCTGAGTTCTACGTTGGGATGGGCGTGAAGCGCGAAAACATCACCATGACGGATATTTACGGGGTGGTGTATCCCGGTAGAGCGGAAGGCATGGACGAATACAAGATGCGTTTTGCCCGCGATACAGGGGCGCGCACACTGGCGGATGCGCTGGTTGGCGCGGATATGTTCTTGGGATTATCAGCGGCGAACGTGCTAAATGCTGAGATGATCAAGCTGATGGCTCCTGAACCGATCATCTTCGCGCTGGCGAATCCCACGCCGGAGATCATGCCGGAAGTGGCGCGAGAAGCGCGACCCGATGCGCTAATTGCGACTGGGCGGAGCGATTTTCCGAATCAGGTCAACAATGTGTTGGGCTTCCCGTTTATTTTTCGCGGCGCGCTTGATGTGTATGCGCGTGAAATTAACGAAGCGATGAAAGAAGCCGCGTCAATGGCACTGTCGGAATTGGCGCATGAAGATGTCCCCGACAGTGTGCTGAATGCGTACAACCTTTCGTCGCTGCGCTTTGGGCGCGAATATTTGATCCCCAAACCGCTTGATCCCCGTGTGCTGCTGTACATCGCGCCCGCCGTGGCAAAAGCGGCGATGGAAAGCGGCGCGGCGCGGCGGCAGATCGATCTTGAGCAGTACCGCGAAGAATTAATCAGCCGGCAGGGGATTGGGCAGCAGGTACGCAGCCGGATCATCAACCGGGCGCGGCGCGGCGGCGCAAAGCGAGTCGTTTACGCGGAAGGCGAAGAATCGAAGATTGTGCGCGCGGCGGCGCAAGCGCAAGAAGAAGGCTTGGCGATTCCGATCTTGCTGGGTCGCCCAGATGTGATTCGACAAACGATTGCAGACTTGGGCTTAAAATTCCAGCCGGAAATCATCGATCCCTATGATCATGATTGGCGGGCGCGGTATCAACCCCATTTGTACGCGCTGCGTCAGCGCAACGGCGTGAGTTTGGCGCGCGCGCGCACGCTTCTGCGTGACCGCAACTATTTTGGTCCGATGATGGTGCATATGGGCGATGCTGATGCGTGTTTAAGCGGTCTGACATTCGAGTATCCCGATGTGGTGCGCCCTGCGCTTCAGCTTTTTCATACGCGACCCGGCGCGACTCGCGCCAGCGGGGTCTATCTGGTCATCGTCAAGGGGCGGGTGTATTTCTTCACCGATGCGACGGTCAACATCGATCCCGATGCCAATACGCTTGCCGAAATTGCGATTTTGGCGGCGGATTTCGCGCGCACACTCGAAATTGAACCGAAAGTCGCCATGCTGTCGTTCTCAAATTTTGGCAGCACGCCGCACCCGCATTCACGCAAAGTTCAGCACGCGGTTGATCTGGTACGCCAGCGTCGCCCAGACATCGAGATTGACGGTGAGATGCAAGCTGACGTAGCCGTTGTGCCGGAACTGATCGAAGAACGCTACACATTCAGCCGCGTGAAGGATGCGAATATTTTAGTATTTCCTGATCTTGGCGCGGCGAATGTGGCGTATAAACTGCTGTCGCGGTTGGGCGGCGCGGAAACGATAGGCCCAATACTGCTTGGCGTAGGCGCGCCTATCCACGTGCTGCAAGCGGGTGACGATGTTGAGGACATCATTTCGATGACGGCGGTATCGGTGATGGACGCACAATCACGCGAGCGCAGTGACAACGGTGCTGATGGATTTACGGACGTTTCTCCGTAGGGGTTGCCCCCTACGGATTGACCGCGACGATGATTTCCTGCTGGCTGATCGCGCCATCTGCCCCGCGCGCGATCAGCAAATAGCGCATCAAACGCGCATCGGCGGGCAGCATCACCGACAGCGATCCGCGTGGGGGAAGCTGCAAATAGAGAATGCCGCGCCCGCCCATTTCCCCGATCTCTTGAATTTCCACACTGACGGCATTGTTCACATCCCATGTGAGTACGGTTGATTCGCCCGCGCTGACGAGCGGCGGCACAGCGCGGAAGGTGAGAATCTGCGGCGTATTGGGCGAGAGTGTCGCTGTAGCGACACCCGGCGGCGCGGGAAGCGTCGGCGCGAACACAGGCGTAAGCGAAATAGGCGTGATAGGGTTCAAACTGCCGCTTGGGACAACACCGCCGCCCGCGCTCGTCTGCAAGGTCGGGAGTGGGGTGGCATCGGTTGGGATAGTTGGCAGCACGGGCGTACCGACGGGAATTACGACGACAAGTTCATCATAGATCACGCCCGTGAACAGGTCGATGACGCGGGCGCGGATGAGAATTTGATCGGCATTGGGGGTTGGCTGAAGGGGCAAGAGAGTCATTTCGCCCTGCGACGGAAGCCAGAGCGCATCGCGCGGCGGTTCGATGCTGACGGTTTCACCGTCACCGATCATCTGCTCGAACACGATCAAGCTGTTGGGGATGCGATTGGCAATTTGCCAGCGGATGTTCACAACCGCGCCCGCTGCGAGTTGGTCAAGGCTCAAGCGCGTGATGTCCGTGCTGACGGTTTCCATGCGCGGCAAACGTCCCGATACTTCAAATTCGGGCGTGGCGGCGGCGGTCAAACGGGCTAAGACGGGCGGCGTTTCGTAGTCGATGACGAGTGTACGTTGATCAATGACTGTGCCTGCTGCATCGAGCAGTGACAGGCGATAAGTGGGAGGCGCAAAGTTACCGGGATGTTCCAACGGCTGCTCCATCACACCGGAAGCGGGCAGCGGTTGATCGTGAATGATGACATACGCCGCGCCGCGATAAAATTCTAAGCGCAGTTCGTCACCGCCGCGCATCCCGATCACGTGCCATGAGAGGGTGGTCACACGCCCACCCGATTCGAGCGCGGCAAGCGGGATGCTTTGCACGGTGCTGGCAAATTCGATGATGGTGGGAATCGGCTGCACGCCTTCGCTTGATGTATCACTGAATTGAGCGCGCGTGCTGGCGAAACCCATTAGAATCACAACCGCGACTGCCCACGTGCTAAAAATCCTTAATGAACCTTTGAAAATCCGTCTTGAACCCACCATTGAACGATCTCCGGCGTATGTTATAATTTCTTTCGCCTAGCATAACTCAAGAGAACCACCACCCCTAATGAACGAAAAAACTTTCCGTACCCTTGAACTGGATAAAATTCTAGAGCAGTTGGCGGCGTATACGACGTTTGCTGGTGGGGCGGAACTTGCCCACAGCTTGACCCCGACAACTGATCTTGATGAAGCGTTGATTTGGCAGCGAGAAACCACCGAAGCCCGCCTGCTGTTTGAGAATCAGGTTAATGTGACGCTTGGCGGGGCGCGCGATGTGCGCGAACCCGCGCTTTCGGCGCAGCGCGGCTTGATGATTGATCCCAGCGTGCTGCTCGATATTCGTCACACGCTGCGCCGCGCCAGCACGATCAAGCGCACGTTAGGGCGCATGAAGGGGAGTTATCCCCTGCTTGCGGAACATGCAGGCGAGATTGAAGAATGTGCCGATCTGCAAGCCGAAATTGACCGCATCTTAGACGATAACGCACAGGTCAAAGACAGCGCCAGTCCCGCACTCGCCATCATTCGCCGTGACCTCAAAATCGCGTTTGACCGCCTGCAAACTCGCTTGCAGCGGATTGTGAGCGCGGGTGGCAACCAACCGTATCTACAAGAAGCGCTGGTGACGATGCGAAATGGGCGCTATGTCGTGCCGTTGAAGGCGGATCACAAGGGAAAAATTCCCGGTATTGTCCACGACGCGAGTTCAAGCGGCGCGACCCTGTTCATCGAACCGTTGGAAACTGTCGAACTTAACAACAAATGGCGCGAACTCCAGCTTGATGAAGAAAAAGAAATCCGCCGCATTCTCGCCGCCGTCACGGAAGAAGTCGGGCGCAATAGTGAGTATATCGTCCGCACCGTCGAAATCCTCGCGTACTTAGACCTCGTTCTCGCAAAAGCCCGCTACGCCGATGCCCTCAAGTCTGTACAGCCGAAACTCGAAAAATTTCAGCCGCGCAAAAATCCGAATCACCCCGGAAGTTCGATCAAGTTTGTCGCGGCGCGTCATCCACTGCTTAAGGGCAATGTCGTCCCAATTGATGTGGAATTCGACGAGAATACATGGATTTTAGTGGTGACGGGTCCCAACACGGGCGGCAAAACGGTATCGCTTAAAACGGTAGGCTTGTTCTGCCTGATGGCGCAGTGTGGGCTGCATTTGCCTGCCGAAGACGCGACCACGACGGTGTTTGAAGGCATCTATGCGGATATTGGCGACGAGCAAAGCATCGAACAATCGTTGAGTACATTTTCGTCGCATATGACGAACACGATCCAGATTTTGCGCGAATGTGATGAACGCTCACTCGTGCTGCTGGACGAACTCGGCGCGGGGACTGATCCGGCTGAAGGATCGGCGCTGGCGCGGGCGATTCTGACGCATCTGCTCAACCGCCGCGTGACCACGATGGTGACGACGCATCACCCAGAACTGAAAATCTACAGCGTGGAAACGCCGGGTGTGCGGAATGCCAGCGTGGAATTTGACCTTGAAACGCTCGCGCCCACCTATCGCTTGATTATCGGTTTGCCGGGGCGTTCTAACGCGCTGGCGATTGCGACTCGCTTGGGCTTGAACCCGGATATTGTTGAAGAAGCGCGCGGCATGGTTGCTACTGAAGACTTGATCGCGGATGATTTGTTGGATGAAATTCACCGCACGCGCGAAGATATTCGCCGCCAGCAGTCGCACATCAACGCTATCCGGGCGCAGTTGGACGAAGAACGGGCTGAAATTGGCGCGCGTTTGAGCAGTGTTGAAGATGAGCGCCGCAATATCATCGCATCGGCGCGGCGCGATATGCAAAATGAACTAGACGAGTTCCGCCGCGAACTTCGGCGCTTGCGCGGGGATATGCGTGACGCATCGCTTCCGTTGGAATCGCTGCGAAAACTGCAAGACGAAGCCAAGCGCATCGAAAATATCATCCAGCAGCCGATTGAAACATCGGGTGTAGAAATTCCCGCTGAGGTAGCGTGGACTCCGCGATTGGGCGAAAACGTGTGGCTGGACACGTTGAAAGCCGAAGGGACTGTCACCGAACTCAACAAAGATGAGGCGATGGTGCAGATTGGCAGTTTGAAGGTGCGCGCTTCGATCCATGAGTTGAAGAAGGTCAGCGAAGCACGCGAAGAACAGAAGAAGATCGCCAAGCGCCGCCGCCAATCGGCGTATGTGCACGAAGAAGAAATCAGTATGCCGCGCCCGCAGTCACCGGGTTTGGAGTTGGACTTGCGCGGGACGCGCGTCGAAGAAGCGATCCGCAAATTGGACGATTATGTCGATGCGGCGTATCTGGCGGGGATTCCGTTCGGGCGCATCATTCATGGCAAAGGCACAGGGGCTTTACGCAAAGCGGTGCAAGATCGACTGCGCGAACATGCGTTGATCGCCCGCGTGGTGCCCGCCCCGCCGAAAGAAGGCGGCGATGGCGTGACGATCATCTACATGGCGAGCAACATGTAGCGGCAAATAAGCACATGCCGCCCGCCGCAAGGGGCGCGATATATCGCGTCCCTATAAAGGACAATTCTTCTCGTGGGGATGGCGCGTCCCATTTTTTATCCCTGATAAATCAACCGCGCCTGTTCCATGATGTTTTTCTTCATCCAAGAGCGTAGAGAGTTCGGAGTCATCAGATCGACTTCGCGCTCAAAGATAGCGGACAGCTCATTTTGCCACGCATCAAAAATTCCCATCCCGGCACATGGTCGGGATCGAACTCAACCAGCACATCCACATCGCTGTCCGGTGAGAAGTCGTCGCCCAGCACCGATCCGAAAAGCCACATACGGCGTAGACGATGCTTCTCGCAAAATGCCGTGATTTCCACTGCGGAAAATGGAATTGCGGTTCGCGTTGGATGAATGGTCATGGATGAATCCTTTCACCACTTCACATCTGCGTATTATAATCCGACTTCACACGGGTGATGTATTGGAATGGGATGACCGACGTATGTTCAGCGCGATGCTTGTCCTTGCCGGATTGTTTCTATTGTTTCGCGGGGCGTTTCGCTTGGGCGATAGAGAAGTCCCCGCGCAGCGCAGCCGACAAATTGCCGCCCTGTTTCTAGTGCCGATGATCGTGCAGACGTGCGTGCTGTCGGCGGTGGTGTTCAACAGTGACGTGATCAGTCCGGATGGTGAAATCGACTGGGATCGCTATTCCGCGCTGGCGGAAGAAGTCGCATCGCCCGCTGTTCTGCTTGACTTATTCGCGTCGGCGGCGGCGTTAGGGATCGCCGCGTATCTCATCTATATGAGTCCGCAGAGTGCAGTGAAGCAAGAATCGCGCCCCGCGCCGCAGTCTCACCCGCTGGATGGCGCGCCGATTCGCCGTGATCCGGCAGGGATGCGGGGAGTTCCACCTGTCGCTAATCCCAATAATTTGCGCCCTATCCCGAATGTGATGACTGTCGCGGAAGCCGCCGCGTATTTGCGCGTGACGGAAAGCGACATCATGCAGTTGATTGACGAGGGCAAACTGCCCGCCGCGCGCATCGGCAGCAGCTTTCGCATCGCACGTTCGGCGGTAGATGATTTTGTGCAGAATGGTTAGGGAATCTTCCCGCTCACACGTCTAGGTGAAACACAATGGAATTAGCCGAAATTCGCGCCGCGCGTGAGCGCATTCGTCCGTATGTGCGGCGCACGCCCATTCTTGAAGCCGTCGCGGTGAAAGAACGTCCCTATGAAGGGCAGTTGTTTTTTAAGCTGGAAGATTTACAAGTCAGTGGGTCCTTCAAGGCACGCGGGGCGGTCAACAAGCTGTTGAGTTTGCCGCAAGCACAGCTAGAGCGGGGGATCATCACTGCGTCCGGTGGGAATCATGGTGTGGCAGTCGCGTATGCAGGATGGATGGCGCGCGTGCCGACACAGGTCTATTTGCCGACAACAGTGCCGCCGATCAAGATTGAGAAACTGCGGCGGTGGGGCGCAAGCGTGGTGCTGGAAGGCGACGTATTCGATGACGCGCAGCGGTTGGCGCTTCAGGTGGCAGAACGCGATGGACTTGAATATATTCACCCATTCGCAGACCCGCTGGTGATTGCGGGGCAAGGCACAATTGGCTTGGAAATCGCTGAGGATTTGCCGGACGTAGATACTGTCGTAATCGCCATTGGCGGCGGCGGGTTGATCGCGGGGATTTCGCTGGCGCTGCATCATCTAAAGCCGGATGTGCGGATCATCGGCGTGGAGCCTGTTGGCGCACCAACGCTGAAAGAAAGCGTCGAAGCGGGCGAACTCGTCACACTGGAAGCGATACACACGCGGGCGGGAACACTCGCGCCGCGCCGGAGCGCGCAGATCAATTTGGACATCATCAGCCAGCACGTCGATGAGATTGTGCTGGTGAGCGATGAAGAAATGTCATTCGCCGCGCAGTGGTTGTGGTTTGAAACCGGCATCGCGGCGGAATTGAGCGGCGCGGCGAGCATGGCGGCGCTGCTGCAAAACAAATTCAAAACACAGGAAGATGAGCGCATCTGCGTGCTGGTGTGCGGCGCGGGTGCAGATGGGATTGCCCCTTGATGAGTGTTCTATCACATCTCTTTGACAACAATCGCAAATGGGCGGCGCGCATCACCGCGCAAGACCCGCAGTTTTTTGAAAAGTTGGTGGCGCAGCAAACACCGGAATACTTGTGGATCGGCTGTGCCGACAGCCGCGTCCCTGCTAATGAAATCATCGGGCTGCTGCCGGGAGAAGTGTTTGTGCATCGCAACGTGGCGAATCTGGTTGTCCACAGCGATTTGAACTGCCTGTCGGTGCTGCAATTCGGCGTAGAAGTGCTGAAGGTCAAGCACATCATTGTGTGCGGGCATTACGGATGCGGCGGTGTGCGCGCGGCGATGCAAAATCAAGAGTTCGGCATGATCGACAATTGGCTGCGGCACATCAAAGACGAGTATCACAAGCACGCGCATGAACTTGCTGCGATAGACGATGATCATACGCGCTTTGACCGGATGTGTGAACTGAACGTGATTGAACAGGTGAAGAACGTGTGCCACACAACAATTGTGCAGGGGGCATGGCGGCGCGGTCAGCCATTGACTGTACATGGTTGGATTTACAGTGTGGCGAACGGACTGCTGCAAGACTTGGATGTGTGCATCACGGGGGTGGGTGATCTGGAACGCATCTACCAGATGGATGGGTAAGCGAGCTTGAAGGTCTGTAAAACGGCGAACCGCTCTAACAAGGGTTCGCCGTTTTGTATCGAGAATGCGCGGATTTAACCTTCGTAGGCTTCGTCCAATGTGTCGAGGATGCTGTCGAGGACGGCAAGCCCTTCAGCAAGCTGTTCTTCGGTGACGATCAGCGGCGGGCAGTTGAAGATCAAGTTCCAGCGCACGAGCGTGCTTACGCCGTTGGCTTTGAGCGCGGCGGCGGCTTTCTTCATGGGATCGCTCAAGGGTTTGTTCCACTCGCTCAAGGGTTCGCGGGTATCGCGGTTCTTGACTAACTCGATCACCTGATGCAGACCCGCGCCGCGAATATCGCCAATCACTGGATGCTTCTCGGCGAGGTCGTTTAAGCCGCGCCGCAGCACCTTGCCCAATTCGCGCGAACGTTCGATGAGGTTTTCACTGCGATAGACTTCGATGGTGGCGACACCCGCCGCGCACGCCAGCGCATGGGCGCTGTAGGTCAAACCCGTGTGTAAGACGTGATCATCGAAATACGCCGCAATTTTGTCGCTGATGACGGTTGCACCCAACGGAATATGCCCGCCGGTGATGCCCTTCGCCAGCGCCATGATGTCGGGCTGCACTTCGGGGTAGTGGTCGATGCCGAACCATTCGCCTGTGCGACCAAAGCCGCTCATCACTTCGTCCGAGATCAAGACGATGCCATACTTATCACATAGGCGGCGGATGCCGTTGAAATAGACCGCGCCCGGCTGGATCACGCCGCTGGTGCCGCTGTAGCCTTCTACGAGGATGGCGGCGACGGATTCCGGTCCTTCCATGAGGATTTGATCCTCAACGAGATCGACGATGATCGCATCGCCTTCGTCTTGTGTACGCCCGTTGTAGATCGGGTTGCGGTAGGCATACGGATCGGGCATACGGACGATCCAAGGCACGCCGGGTTCGTTGGCAAGGCGGCGCGGATCACCTCCCGCCGTCATCGCGCCAAAGGTCGCGCCGTGATAGCTCTTGTAGCGGGTAAAGACTTTCTGGCGACCCGTATACATGCGCGCGATCTTCATGGCGTTTTCGATGGCATCCGTGCCGCCGTTGGTGAACAGCGCCTTGCTCAACGTGCCGGGGGTGACTTCCGCCAGCAGTTCGCCCAAGCGCCCGCGTGGACCGGTGGCGAAACCGGGATCGACATAGCACAGTTTCGCCGCTTGATCTTGAATGGCTTTGACGACATGCGGGTGACAATGCCCGATGTTCATGTTGACCAACTGCGATGACCAATCGAGGTAGCGTTTGCCGTTGGCATCGTAGATATACACGCCCTCGGCACGTTCGATGGGGATGGGATTCCATGTCCCCTGCGCGTTCCAACTGACGAGGGTATGCTCTTTATTCATCTGGACGAGTTCGGCTGCATTGACCATAGTAACTGCTCCCAAAAGAGGATGATTTTGGTGCTATTGTAATCCACTATGGGAGAGCGCCAAAAGAGCACCATAAGACCTGAACCGCATCACGCTTGCTGTCGGGATAAGAATGGAGAATCCTTAAGACTTATGTCCTTTGTGTCCTGAATTCGCGCACTTTGGGACGCAAATGTGTGAAAATCAACGGTTCATTAAGGGTTTGAGAGAATGACAAAGTGTGAAGTATTAAGATTTAGGATGATGGCGGGGGTTGCTGCGAAAACTCTGAGTCCATTTGTGTCCCAGATGAGTCGGCGGGGCACGGAGCGGGACATAACCCAGAAAAAGGATGGACAAGCATGGCGCGGGTGATTCGGTTCTGGAAACCGTATGGCGTGCTGACCAAGTTCACCGACGCGGAAGGTCGCCCCACGCTGGCGGATTATATCGACGTGAAGGGAATCTACGCGGCGGGGCGGCTGGACATGGACAGCGAAGGGCTGCTGCTGCTCACGGATGATGATCGGCTGAAAACGCGGCTGCTCGACCCGGAAAATGGGCATCCGCGCACGTATTGGGCGCAAGTGGAACGCATCCCGGATGAGGCGGCGATCAAGGCGCTGCGCGAAGGCGTTCTGTTAAGCGACAGCGGCAAACAATGGCGGACTCGTCCGGCAGTTGTGGAATTACTGGAAACGCCGCCTGATTTGCCGGATCGCCCCGTGCCGATTCGGTATCGGGCAAATATTCCCACCGCGTGGATCGCGCTGACGCTAACCGAAGGCAAGAATCGACAGGTGCGGCGGATGACGGCGGCAGTTGGGCATCCCACGCTGCGGCTGGTGCGGGTGAAGATGGCGGGGATCACGCTGGATGGGTTAGCGCCGGGACAATGGCGCGACCTGACTCCGCATGAGGAACAGGCGTTACGGCGGCGGGTACGGAGTTAAGCGAATGGGTGTGGTTGAAGCACTACTAGAGGAGATTTTCGAGGGCAAACCTTCGCCCCTGCTTGGCGATTTTGAAGGCTGGGTGCGCGACTCGCGGCGCTTCAAGACCTTCGCGGGCGAATATCGCGCGAAGATTCGTGCCAAACTGAAGCAAGCGCGCGATGAAGCGGGGATGCTCGATTTGCGGGCGGAACTGGAAACGGCTCTCACTTTGTTGAAAGAGGAACGCTTCACTATCGAAAATGAGAAGTACGCGGCGCTGAAGCAGCGCAGCCCCGATTTCACCGTGACGTATAAGACGCATACGTCCTTTAATGTGGAAGTGCGGCGGGTGCGGCGTATGGAACTAGATGAAGGCGAAGTCCGCGACGATAGCGCGCGTATTGGCAAGCTGATGGCGGTGCTGTGCGATAAAGTGGGGCAGATGCCGCCGAGCATTGTCAATGTGCTGTGGCTGGTGGGGGATGGGGAACTGCTGGAAGCGGACGTGACGCGCGCGGCGATCACGCTGCGGGAACTGGCGGAGCGCAAAGTAGAGGACATGTTTACGCGGCGCGGGTTCGCCAGCGCGGCGGATTTCCTCAAGCAGTACCGGCAGATGAGCGCGATTGTGCTTCGGCAGGAAAAATCATGTCGGATATGGGTGAATCCGCTGGCGCGGCACAAACTCCCGAATGAGATCGGGAACGCGCTGGGGCGGTTGTGAGAAGGGATACGGGCGGGGTAGGTCGGCAAAACAGCGTGGAATCCGGTTTTGTACGGCGGACGCGCCGCTGCGCGTCCCTACGGGGGATGGCTGTGAGAGGGGGCACGGGCGGCTCACGAGCCGCCCCTACAGGTCGCGGGCGGTGAGCCACTCCAAAATGTGATCCGCGACGGACTGCCAAACAGGTTCGTGCATCAAATTGTGCCCGGTGTCGGGAAAAATGCGCGCTTCGGTGTTATAACGGCGCGCGGTGGCGTGGACTTCGCGCGGCGGGAAGATGCCATCGTGTTCGCCGCCGACGACGAGCATCGGCGTGTTGATGCGGCGCGGGCGCGGCAAGTTGAGCATCAGCATATCGAGATAGAGAAAATACGAATCCGATTGAAGGCGCGGGAAGGTCTTTTCGAGCGTGTGCGCGGGCGTATTGGGTGAAAAAAGCATTTTGCGCGCAAGCGCGGGCGTTTCGACAGCGGGTTTCATGTTGAGCGTGGCGTTGATCTTGAGGAATTTCAGCGGATGCCGGGTGGCGAACCGCAGCGTGGCGGGCAGCACGCCGAAGTGCGGCACAGGCGCGATCAAGACAGCGGCGGGGATATGCGGGTTGTTTTCCAACACTTTTTGCACGACATAGCCGCCCATTGAGTGACCGATCAAGATGGGCGGGCGCGGGAGTGATTCGGCGGCACTGCGAATATCACGGATGACACGCGGGGAGCGAATCCAGCGGAAATTGCCGGGGCTGCCGCCGTGACCACTCATGCTGACGGCGTGGGCATGGTATCCGCGCGCGGCGAAATACGGTAGAAAAGTCTCTTCCCATGCCCAAGCCGCGTGCCAGAACCCATGCACGAACAGCAGCGGCGTATGGCGCGCGGGTTGATCGGACGCGGGCGCATGGGAAATCATTTCAAGAGTCATGGCGCTTTTCCCGTTGATGGCGAATATCTGCATATAAGTGTATTGAAACTTCGTGAAAAGGATTAAACATGACACAGATTACATCGGGGATGGCGGCAGTTGAGGGCGGCAAACTGTACTACGAAACCAGCGGATCGGCAGATGCGCCCGCGCTGATTTTGCTCCATGCGGGTGTCGCCACGCTCGATATGTGGAAACCGCAGCTTGAACATTTCGCGGATCGGTTTCGCGTGGTCGCCTATGATGTGCGCGGCTACGGACGCACGGAAAGCGCCGACGGGAAGTATTCCAACCGCGCGGATTTGCTGGCGCTGATGGATCACTTGGGTATCGAGCAGGCGATTGTGGTGGGATGTTCACGCGGCGGGCAGATCGCTGTGGATTTTACACTGGAAAATCCATCACGGGTGCGCGGCATCGTGCTGGTTGGCGCGGGACTGACCGGATGGGATGGGAAAGGCTGTGAGTTTTCTGCAGACGAAACGGAAGCCGAAGAAGCGATAGAAAAAGCGGGTGTATCGGGCGACTGGGACAGTGTAGACGCGCTCTACCTACGAATGTGGTATGACGGATTGAACCGCCCAAGCGAGCAGGTTGATCCGGTGTTCCGCGCGAAAGGTGCCGCGATGCTGGCGATGAATCGTCAGCATGTGGCGCAGCTTGCCGCCGAAAAACTGCAATTTATCCCGCTTGAACCGCCTAGCGCGGTGCGTCTGGATGAGATCAACGTGCCTGTGCTGCTGATTGTGGGGGAACTTGATCCCCAATCGATTCACTGTATCGCAGAGGTGTTCGAGAAGCACATTCGCGGGGTGAAACGGGTGAGCATGGCGAACACGGCGCACATTCCCAGTTTGGAACATCCGGCGGAGTTCAACGCGATTGTGGATGATTTTCTGCGCGAAAAGGGATTTAGTAAGTAAGGGAAAGAGAAAGATTCACCGCAGAGAAGGGCAAAACAAGTTTTGCCCCACTCCCTAGGAAACGACTTTTTATCATTTCTGGATGTACCAGTATTGATAGGCTTCGGTGAAGCCGATTTTTTGATACAAACGCATGGCGGGCGCGTTGACTGTCATCACCTGTAGATAGGCGTGGCGCGCGCCGTTGTTGATCCCCCATGCGAGCAGCGCATCCATGAGCGCCATGCCGATCCCCTGATTACGCAGCGACGGATCAACCGCCACCCCATAAATTCCCAACCACCCATGTTCGATCACGCCCATGCCGACAGCTTTGGCTGGCGCGTCTGCGTCCCCATGCAAAATGCGGATAAACCCCGTCTGCGGGATGATCGCATCGTACATGGCAGGCGGTGTGAGGCGGGGGCGCTCATCAGGCGGGCTAAACGCGGTGTGATCTCGATCCCACAGCGCATCGATGCGCGGCGTGATAACGTGCGCTGGAATCAAACGCGGGGTGTACGCGGCGAGATCGAGCGTTTGCACGCTGGTGGACACGGTTTGTTGATACCCGCGATCCAGCAGCGTTTGGGCGAGATCGGTAGGATGGGCGGCGTTGGTCATTTTGAACACGGTGGGTCTGCCGCGCGCGGCGTAGAGTGATTCGACGTAGGCGATTTTCTCGCTCAACGGGAGCGTGGATGGGTACAGCGGGCTGACGGAATTGGCGCGACGCATGGTGGCATCGGCAAGGCGGATGATCCAGCCATCGTATTGCAGGGTATAGGGCGCGGGCAAAGCGTTATTTGAAATTTCTTCGAGCAAACGGATCATGAGTGTCCTTCAGAGCGGGAGACGCGCAGCGCACGATTCTAGCGCACGGGCATAAAAAAATTGCAAAAGTTGATACTGTGGGGTTGACAATACTGTGTGGTGTATAGTACGTTTAAGCTGTGCAGCATACAGTACTGTAGGGTGAACAGCATAATGACCGATCAACATGAGCAGATTGATCAACTGCGAATGGAACTCCGACGCGGGGTGATCGTGCTGGCAGTGTTGAGCCAATTGGAAAACGCGCGTTATGGCTACAGTCTGATCCAGCAGCTCACTGAAAAAGGTTTCGCTATCGAAGAAGGCACGCTGTATCCACTGCTGCGGCGGTTGGAAAAACAGGGACTTTTAGAGAGCGAATGGGAAATTAGCGAAGCACGACCACGAAAGTATTACCGGATCAGCGCGGCGGGGCGTGAAGTACTTAAGCTGCTGCGCGACGAATGGTTAGAAACCATTGAGGTGATGCGGCGCATGATGCAGGGGGACAGTGATGGCTAACTTGGTGGATCGTTACGTACATCAGGTGGGGAAATATTTACCCAAGCAAGATCGCGCAGAAGTTGAAGCGGAACTGCGCTCGTTGATCGCGGATAAGCTGGATGATCGGTTTGCCGGCGAGCCTAGCGACGATGAGATTGCAGCGATACTCAATGAAATGGGCAATCCGCGTGAAATGGCAGCCTCATATCAGAGCGAAAAGTATCTCATCGGTCCGCAAGTGTACCCGTATTTAGCGCAAACACTGCGCTACGGGTGGGTAATTGTGCCTCTGCTTGTGGTGGTGCTGAACTTGTTCGACGCGCTGGTGATCTCGCAACAAGCGTTGAGTATCGAGATGGCGCTCAACATCGTATGGGCGGTGGTGCAAACGACGCTGATTTTCACGGGCGCGGTTGTGCTGATTTTCGTCGTGTTTGAACGGGCGCGCATTCAGGGAGAATTTGAAGAATCCGCGTTTGATCCGCTGACGCTGCCGGAAGTGGATGATCCACGCGCGGTGGATCGCTATGAGGCGGTGTTCGGGGTGACGTTTGGAGCGATTTTCATTCTGGTGATGCTGTATTTCTTACAGGTCGGCGGGCTGACTTTGCGCTTCAACATGAGCGACCCCGGCGAGGTGATCCCTGTGCCAGAGGCGTGGTTGATCACGCTGATCGGCGTGGTGGCGCTGATCTCAATCATCCAAATGATTGTGCTGCGGCGCGGCACATGGACGGTAGCGCTGTTGGTACTCGAAGTGGCGGCAGAAATCGTGGGCGCGGCGTGTTTGTACTTCGTGCTGTACACACCGATTGCCGAACGGTTGATTGCGAATAACGTGCTGGATGGCAGTTTGAACGACTTGATTACCGCTGCGCCGGAACTGCTGACGGTGGGCTACCTGCTGATCATGTTGATCAACAAGGGGGCGCAGATGGTGAGAATTGCGAATTTTGACAGCGCCAAAACGACGCTGAATTCAAAGCGAGGAGCGACATAACATGAAAGCAGTGATGTATACGGCGTATGGATCGCCGGATGTGCTGAAATATACGGACATGGCGAAGCCCGCGCCGAAAGCGAACGAAGTGCTGGTGAAAATCCGCGCGACGGCACTTAACGCAGCGGATTACTACATGTTGCAAGGCAAGCCGTTCATGGTGCGGCTGATGACGGGCGGGATCACCAAGCCCAAAGCCACGATTCTGGCATCGGATGTGGCGGGCGTGGTCGAAGCGGTTGGCGAAAAGGTGACGGCTTTCAAGGTCGGCGATGCGGTATTCGGTGATCTGTCGGTGGTTGGGTGGGGTGGCTTGGCGGAATACGTCGCTGTGCCGGAAAGCGCGTTGACGTTGAAACCATCGCGGCTGACTTTTGAAGAAGCGGCGGCGGTGCCAATGGCGGCGGTGACGGCTCTGCAAGGAGTCCGTAAGTTGGGCAAACTGCAAGCAGGCGACAAGGTGCTGGTGTATGGCGCATCGGGCGGCGTGGGGACATTCGCGGTGCAGATCGCCAAGGCGCTCGGCGCGGAAGTGACCGCCGTGTGCAGCACACGCAAAGTCGAGATGGTACGGTCACTGGGTGCGGATCATGTGATCGACTATACGCGGGAAGATTTCACGAAGAACGGGCAAAAGTACGACTTGATCATCGCCGCGAACGGGTATCGCCCGATCCGCGAATATCGACGTTCGCTTACGGCGGATGGTCGATACATCGTCACGGGCGGGACGATGGCGCAAATTTTTGAAGCGATGCTGCTCGGTTCGCTGCTGGCAGTTGGCAGCAAGCAAACGCTCACGAATCTGATGGCAAAGACGGACACAAACGATCTGGCATTTGTGCGCGAGCTGATCGAACAGGGCAAAGTGAAGCCCGTAATTGACCGCTGCTACCCGTTGAGCGAAGCGGCGGACGCTTTCCGGTATCTAGGCGAAGGTCACGCACAGGGCAAAATCGTCGTGACGATGTAACGTCAACCCTATTTACGCCTTCGCCGTAATCGAATCAATCACGAGTGCGGCGTTGTCGTATTTGCCGTAAGCGGGAATGATGTACGCGCCTTGAATCATGCCGCGCATGTCGCGCAGCAGTTCTTGGGCGATCACCACGCCTTCGCGCGCCGCATCTTCCCCCGCGCCTTCGATGCGCTTGAGGATCGCGTCGGGGATGGTGATCCCCGGCACTTCGTTGTGCAAATAGAGCGCGTGCTTGAGGCTGTTCAGCGGCATCACGCCCATCAGAATAGGAAGCTCCAGCGCGTGCCCTTCGACTTCTTCATAGCGTTTCAAGAAGGCTTCGGCTTGGCGCGGATCGAACACGGCTTGACCGAGTGCGAAATCCGCGCCGCTTTCGATCTTTTTGCGTAAGACCTCAATCTCTTTGTCAATGTCGTCCGCACCCATGTTGAGCGCACAACCCACCGTGAAACTGGTCGGCTGCCCAATTGAGTTGCCCGCTTGATCGACCCCTGCATTCATCTTCTGCTTGGTCAGCTTGATCAAGCCGGAGGGGGCGATGTCAAAGTTGTCGTTCGCGTCGGGGTAATCGCCAATGCGAGTGGGATCGCCCATGACGACGAACAGATTGCGTAAACCGAGCGCGTGCGCGCCCAACAAATCGCCCTGAATGCGGAGCAAATTTCGCCCGCGCGTGGGGAAATGGAGAATCGTTTCGATGCCGAGCCGATTTTCGAGCATGTGACAAACCGCCCACGCGCTGACGCGCATCCGCGCGGTGGGGCTGTCGGCAATATTGAGCGTGGTCGCGCCTGCGTTGAGCAGCAGACGCGCGTTGTCGATCAACCGATCCAAGTTGTGGCTGCGCGGGGGAGCCATTTCGACGGTGACGACGAAATCACGCGCGGCGAGTTTGCGCGCCAGTTCCGACGGGCGGAATGTCCCCTGCGGCGGCGTGTTGCCAAGATCGGTTTGCGCGGTGTCGTCGGCGGGATCGATCCCGTCGGGTTGGGTATCGGTTTTGCGCGGCAAGCTGATGCGAAAGACTGTCGTTTTGCGGTTGGGATCATCGACAGCAGCGCGCATGGCGGCGATATGCCGCGGAGTCGTGCCGCAGCACCCACCGATAATCGTCGCGCCCAATGCTTTGAGCGAAGCGGCAAAATCGGCAAAGTATTCGACTGTCGCGGGGTACATCATGCGCCCGCCAATACTCTGCGGGAAACCTGCATTGGGCATGGCGCTGTAGCGCGCATCGGGGACGGCGTGCATCATCGCCTGAATAACGCGCGAGATTTGCGCGGGGCCGCCGGAGCAGTTCACGCCGATCACGTCCGCGCCCGCCGCGTGCAGATCACGCGCGACACGGGCGGGCATGTAGCCGATCAAGGTGCGGTCATCGGGTCCAAACGTCATCTGGCAGATGGTTGGGATGTGCGGCGCGATTTCGCGGGCGATTTCGATTCCGAGCAGCAGTTCCGCGAGATCGTTGAACGTTTCAAAGATGAAGGCATCGACGTTGGCACCAGCAAGCGCGGCGATCTGGTCATGCATGAACGCGCGCGCGTCTTCCGGTTTCATGCGTCCGTAGGGCTGTAAACCTGTGCCAAGCGGTCCGATTGAACCCGCGACGTAGACATTTTCGCGCCCGCTTTCAGCGATGGCTTGACGGGCAAGTGCCACACCCGCGTGATTGATCTCCGCGAGACGATCTTCTAAGCCAAACTCCGCGAGTTTGTGGCGGTTGGCGCTGAAGGTGTTGGTTTCGATGAGTTCCGCGCCGGATTTAAGATAGGCGCGGTGAATATCCAGCACCACATCGGGGCGCGAAATATTGAAGAAGTCGAAGCAGGAATCAATGGGCAGGCTGCCGTTGGCGTGCAGCATTGTACCCATCGCGCCATCGGCAAGGATGGGCGCGGGAGATTCCAGACGCTGACGGAAGGGGATAGCAGGCATATGGGTAGGTTACTCCGTATAGGGTTTGGCTTGTTGCGCGACAGCAAGAATCGCGTCGAGTTTCTCGGTCACTTCGGGATCGATGAGTTCGGGCGGGATGTAGCGCGCAAGCACATGATAATCCGACTTATTCATCAAATTAGGCAAGCCGCGCTGACGATAGTACGCCTCAAACAATGGATTGAGGACATCATCGCTGGCTTTGATGGTAAACCAAAAGCGATCATTACGGTCTTGCAGCACAACAGGAGCAAATCGACCCTGTATGATTTGGCGCATGGTTTCGACATCGCCACCAAAAGTCTTGTCCTGTTCGGCAAATGTGATCAGTGTTTCCGGCTGAAACAAATAATTTTCGATTTCACGCCGCTGCCACATGCGTTCTACCAAGCCCTTTTCATCCTTTATTTTGGTTTCAAGGTGGTCAAACAGCGCGAACGCCACAAGATCGGGTTTGGCTGCGCGTAATCCATGAAAATGGCGGCGAGGTTCTTGGATGTTGTTGGCGACATAGCGAACAAAAGGTGATTCCAGCACCGCGCGCGCAGGATGATTGAGGATTTCGGCAAACGCGCGCAGAATGGCTAAATCCGTAGAGCCTTCCAAATACAGCACCCATCCGCGCTGTTCGGCTTGATAGTATTGGTCGAAACCAATCTCTTTGAGCGCACGCGCGACATACTGTTTGTTGCGGTCATCGATGCGATGCGGTTTCCCCAAAAATGCGATCAAAATGTCACGGTCACCCGCTTCATCCAAGATGATTTCAGAATGGGTGGCAATGATGATTTGCGAATTTAGTTCGCGTGCAGTGCGGGTGAGCAGTTGGTAAATCTCGCGCTGGCGCAAAATCTCTAAGTGTGCATCCGGTTCATCAAGCAAAATCACCGCGCCGGGATTGTTATACAGGTATGCTAACAAGAGCAGCACTTGGAGCATCCCACGCCCCGCTGATGAAATGTCTAGCAGCGTGCCACGCTCATCTTTGTACGCCATGCGAATTTCGCCGCGTGCGGTGACGTATTCTGGCGCGAGTAATTCAACGCCAAACTGCCGCTTAATGTGTGCTTTCAAATGCTCCCAGTAGATAGAATCAATCAACTGGTAACACAAATTGCGTAAAACTTCGGCTGTTCTGCCCTCACCAATCAGTACATCAATGCGCCCCTTGTCGATACGTGGTTCGATGGCAGCGATCCCAGACATGGAAGGGAGAAAGGTAACGCGCGTACTCACCTCATAGAGCGGGTCGTTCGTTTCATCTTTGAGAACCCGGATTGATTCTTCATTCTCAAATGCAAATTTGAGATGATGAGACCAAGTTGGGTATTGGGGATCAGGAGATGTTCCTTCAACCGATATTTCAATAAAGACAGGTTCACCATTCGCGGTCTTGATGTCCCGCCACAACATGCGAGTGCTTGGTGTGGGGATACTCGTGAGCGAAAGCCGATTGAGTGGGTTTGGGCTATCGGGTTTGGCAAGATTTTGCAAGCGATAATCAGTCATCTGAACGACGAAATCATTCATCACCTCAACACCGTACTTCCACAGCGCCAACGCTTGCAGCGCCGTCGTCTTGCCGGAGTTATTGGGTCCGACAAAGACAACGTTTTGCCCCAATTCGATTTCAACATCTTCAAATCGTTTGAACCCGCGAATGGTGAGTTTGGTCAGCATAGGGTTAATTCACGCATGTGGTGAACAAAATGATTTGTGTGCCTGTGCCGTCTTCGGCGCGAGTGACATCCCAATCGACACGAGCGATACGCCGACCTATGCTCACAATCGGATCGCTTTCATCCAGCGAAGCGCGCAAGAACGTACCGGTTTGCGTGGCATACCATGCGCGAACGACATCCGGCTCATCGGGTGAATCGAGGATGAGGACGGTATTGCCCATGCCAAATTCGGTGAACAAATTGTGATCACGAAACGTGACCGTCGCATTCGGGTAAATGGGCAAACGCTGTGGCAGATAGCCGACGCAAATGCGGTCTAATCCGAACGAGAGCAAACCGCCGCAGACGATCACTGCCGCGACGATCATGAGACAGCCGAGCGCAGAGCGCCGGGAATTTCCGTAATCCATAGTACCTTCTTCAATTTGCGGACAAATCTAGAAGCACATCCCCTTGCGTTATGGACAGGTTGTTGAAAAGGTGATGCGGCTGCCTGCAACACCATCCGCGCCGCTGTTCTCTAACGGCTCGATAAGCCAATTGCGCGCGGGAATGTTGGTAAAATCGCCTGTGACAACGGCACGACGCATCACTTGTGAAACCTGCCCGATAAACCACTGTTCAACTTGAGCCGTGTCGTCCGTCGTGGTCATGATGACGCGCTGCGTGCCGAGATATTCGGCTTGGTCGGTGATGACTTGCGCGCCGGGATAGTGATAGATGGTTGAGCGAAATGCCGCTTGGCAGCGCGAATTCATCACAAACGACAGCACGCTAAAACTCGCTATGACACACGCGATGATCAACCACAACCCGGCGAACACTCCCCGAAACTGACGATCATGACTGCCGACTGGCGGACGATAATCGCCATGATTCCCGCTGCTGTATGACGCAAACATGATCCTGCTCCCACCCGTTGAATCGGACTTCTGTAAATACGATCAAACGGGGCAGAATGTTTGATTTTTAGGTTTCCTCAATTTGCTGGACGCGGTCCACGCCGACACTGTAGTACTTTGCATCTGGATGATGCACAACAATCGCGGCGGTGGACTGCTCCGGTATCCACTGGTGTGAAACGGTGAGGCGCAAGCCAAGTTCGCTCGATGCGTTGGGAAGCAGCGCCAATACTTTGGTATGATCGCTCAAATCGGGACAGGCGGGGTAGCCCCAACTGTAGCGTTTGCCGCGCGTGCGCGGAATATTTAAGCCCTGATTGACAACGAGTTGATGGACATAGCTGGCAGTCGCCTCGGCGGTTTGTACGGCTAAGCCGTGAAAGAAATACGCTTCGCTGTAGTTATCCGCCGCCTGCAGCTTGTCGAAGAATTCCGTCGCGGCTTCGCCCACTGTGACAACTTGCAGCGCCATCGTGTCAATCTTGCCGCTGTCCACTGGCGCGAAGTAGTCGCTGATGCAGAGATACTCGCCGAACGGCTGGCGCGGGAAGTGAAAGCGCGCGATCTCGGCTTTGTGCGGTGTTTTGCCGTTGCCGCCTTCGAGCGTGGTTTGGAACGGCGCGGGATCGTACACGATCAAGTCATCGCCATCACGGTTGACAGGGAAATAGCCGTATGCCGCTTGCGGGCGCAGCGATTTGTTGCGGCTGGCTTCGCGTCCCATACGGTTGAGGCGCGCCTCAAATTCGGCTTGGAGTTTCGTCCATTCGTCGCCGTGCGCGTTGCCCGCGCCCCATGACAGGCGATACAGCTCCGGTTTATGCAAATATTGGAACACAATCTCCAGCGGCATTTCGCGGATCGTTCGCACGCCCCAAAACGGCGGCATAGGAATATCCGGCGCGGGATTGACCGTGCTGTTCATGCCATAGCGGCGATCCCGCTTGATGGGCACAGGGCGATCCATTTCGGCATAGGCTTCGTCTTTGATCTGCTGGAGGAAATCGGTACGCACGGCGCTATCGACCAACTTATCCATGACGGACAAACCTTCAAAGGCATCCTTGCAGTAGAACACACCGGGTTCGTAAGGTTGGTCGCTTTCTTCCAAAAACAGGATGCGCCGCCCAAAGCGCCGGTTGATCGCCGCGCCGCCGATTAGCACGGGATAACTCAAATTGCGCCGGGCAAGTTCATTGACGATCAGCGGCATTTGTTTGGAGGTGCTGACGAGCAGCGCGCTTAAGCCAATCGCGTCGGCGTTGTATTCCTGCGCCTTCTCGATGATCACGTTAGCGGGAACCTGCTTGCCCAAATCATGCACGGTGTAGCCGTTGTTGCTCAAAATGGTCTTGACGAGATTCTTGCCAATGTCATGCACATCGCCATAGACAGTCGCCAATACGACTGTGCCTTTGGTCACGCCTTCGACCTTATCCATGAAGGTTTCGAGATAGGCGACGGCTTTCTTCATCACTTCCGCGCTTTGCAGCACGAATGGGAGAATCAGTTCGCCAGCGCCGAATTTATCGCCAACTTCTTTCATGGCGGGCAGCAGGACGTTGTTCAACACGCCAACCGCGTCCTGACGAGTCAAACAGGTGTCGATCAACGCTTCGATGCCGTCCTTTTTGCGGTGGAGAATCTGCCAGTGGACAGCTTCTTCAGCGGTCATGGTGGCGGTGGGGTCTTCGACCTGCGCCCCCGTGATTTTCACGTCGTTCTGCTCAAAGTATTGAATAAAGCGCGGGAGCGCATCGGGATCGCTGTTGAAGATCAGATCATTGGCGAGTTTGCGCTGGTCTTCGGGAATTTCGGCGTAGGGGGTGATGTGCGCGGGATTGACAATCGCCATGTCTAACCCTGCTTGCACCGCATGGTACAAGAACACGCTGTTGAGTACGCCGCGCGCCGCTGGCGTTACGCCGAAAGAGACATTGCTCACGCCCAAAGCCGTGGACACACCGGGGATATGCTGCTTGATCAAGCGGATGCCTTCGATAGTTTCGATGGCATCGTTACGCAGTTCTTCCTGCCCGGTGGTTAGAGGAAAGGTGAGGGTATCAAAGATCAAGTCTTGCGGCGCGAGCCCGTATTCGCTGACGGCAATTTCGGTGATGCGCTTGGCGATGGCGAGTTTTTTCTCGCGAGTATGCGCCATGCCTTCTTCGTCAATCGTCATGGACAGGACCGCCGCGCCGTACTTTTTGGCGATGGGCAGCACTTTATCAATGCGTTCGCGCCCATTTTCGAGATTGTTGCCGTTGATGATTCCGCGACCCGGATACACTGATAAACCGGCTTCCGCGACACTGGGTTCGGTCACGTCGATAACCAGCGGGGTTTCGACTGCCATCGCCAATTTTTTGACGAGAATTTTCATTTGTTCGGCTTCGTCGGTGCGCTCGGTCAGCGCGACCTGCACGTCGAGTAGATGCGCGCCACTTTCGACCTGCTGGACGGCAATCGGGATGATGCTGTCATAATCATCCGCCAGCAAAAGCTGCTTGACTTTGCGGCTTCCCTGTGTGTTAACACGCTCCCCGATCATGGTGGGTCCGGGATTGAACACCATTGGCACGGCGCGCATATTGCTGCTCACGCGCGCAACTGCTTCAACTTCGCGCGCAACAGGCGCTTTGCGCTTTGCGCGCCGTTCAAGTTCGTCTTGGTAGCTGTGTCCATGCACTTTACGATACAGATGATCGAGATGTTCTGGGCGTGTGCCGCAGCATCCACCAACAACACCGACCCCCCAACGGGTGAATTCGGCAACCATTTCGCTGAAGGGTTCAGGCTCCATCGGGTACACGGCTTCGCCATCGACGTTGATCGGCAAGCCAGCATTCGGCAGTACACTGATGGGCAGCGGGCTGTTTTCAGTCAAAAACTTGATCGGCTCACGCATGTATTCCGGACCCGTCGAGCAGTTCAGCCCGATCACGTCGATTTGCAGGGCTTCGAGCGTGGTCAACGCGCTGGCGATGTCTGTGCCGAATAACATGCGTCCAGTGGTGTCGAGCGTGACTTGAACCTGAAGCGGGATGCGCGTCCCGGATTCTTCAAAGTACTGGTTGATTCCCCACACCGCCGCTTTGACTTCGAGAATATCTTGGCTGGTTTCGATGAGCAGGACATCGCAGCCGCCTTCGACCAAGCCTTTCGCCTGTGTGTAAAAGACTTTGGCGAGTTCGTCAAACGTGATATTGCTCAAGTCGGGGTCTGTCCCGCTGGGGAGTTTACCGCTGGGTCCAATGCTGCCCGCGACAAAACGCGGAATCCCCGTTTCACGTTCAAAGCGATCACATACGCGGCGGGCAAGCGCCGCCGCCGTGCGGTTGATCTCTTCGGCGCGGTCGGACAAGCCATATTCTGCCAGCGTCAGCGGATTGGAGCGAAACGTACATGTTTCGACGGCTTCTGATCCAACGGCGAGAAACGACGCATGAATTTCTTCGATCACGTCGGGGCGGGTGATGACGAGATAATCGTTGCAGCCGTTGTACTTTTCGCCGCCAAAGTCATCTGCTGTGAGGTTGTAAAGCTGGATGTTCGTGCCCATCGCGCCGTCAAAAATGACGATGTGATCCGCGATGGCATCGAGATAGCGGCGGTTGGTGTAGGTACGGTTCTGGTAACGTTGGGTCATCGAGAATTGATCCTTTAGGTTTGCCAGTTTTCAACAAGCAGCCCATCAATTTCATGTAAGCAGCGGTCAAGGGTGAGAACAACTAAACCATGTTGTTTAGCAGTTGCCGCGATCCACATATCATTTTGTGGCACAGGTCGTCCTTTTTTTCCGCAATTTGGCAAAGATGCTGCCATAATGGCGTGCGGTATCTTGATCGCAGTGTAAGATAATGCGGCGCGCGGCAAATTCACCCACCCGTTTAAGGTTTTCTTGCACGCACCCCGATTTTTCTGCACCGTAGTAGAGTTCCCCTAAAACGCTGCTTGGCAGAAAAGAAACAGACAGCACGCCTTCCAAGAAACGATCAATTTGCGCGTCACCATTCATTATTGCGATAGCAGTGTTGGTATCCAGCACAAATTGTTTAGTCATGAGCATCTAAATCGATGTGAGGGAATTCTTCAACTTGTTCAAATGCTTCTTCGATTGCTGCTTCCATTTCCGCCAAGTCCTGTGATGTGAAACCTAACGATCTTGCATATGCTAATAATTGTTCAGTGGGTTCAGCGGGCGGAAGCGAATGCTTGATTGACTGAACAAAGAGCAGCACATTTTTTTTGCTCATCATCCGTCAAATGATCCAGCAGATAAATGATTTGATCTTTGGTGCTGACACCGTGAAGTGCGTTCATGGTCATTCGCTCCATGCTCACCGGACGGAAACAAAACGCGCCGCTTCATCAGGAACAGGAAGCGGCGCGCACAAGAGTCGAATGAGGCTCAAAGTTTGCGCTCATCTTCCAGACCTTTCGCCTGACGGAATTAGCACCTTCCCGACGCTTCGGGGGTTGCCGCGAGTTCTTCGAGCCGTTTCTCTCACTCGCTCTGGATGAGCTATGTTAAAAAGTAGGATAGCCGAACTTGTGTGCATCGTCAATCCCCTACGCGGAGGGGAGTATCTAAGATCATGAGCAAACAAACTGGATGACGTTTGTCACAGAATCATTTGCGATCAACTTTTGGAGAATAAGCTACACTGTGACTATCGCTGCGCTCTGCATGGATGCGCTGATAGGTAAGGACTTTGTGTTATGCGTTTGCAAGACTTGAATTGGAAAGATGTCGAGTCGTATCTCAAACACGACAACCGCATCATCTTGATTACGGGGGCAACAGAACAACACGCTTATCTTAGCCTCTTGACCGATATTCTCATCCCGTCGCGGATTGCGCTCGCAGTTGCCGAACGGGAAAACGTGTTGGTCGCGCCGCCGCTCAACTTTGGCTTAAGCGGCATGTTCGGCGAATTCCCCGGCACCATCAGCTTGAGCCAAGAAACCTTCGATGCCGCGCTCGGTGAAATTGTCGAAAGTCTGCTCCATCAAGGATTCAGCAACTTCTTCATCATGAACGGTCACGGGGGCAATAAACTCCCCGCGCACCTCCACGATCTCCACATGGAAGGGACAATTCGCCTTGTCTGGTATGAATGGTGGCGCGAACCCGCCGCGACTGCCTTTGCGAGCGAACTCGGCATGGAAATTGATCATGCCAATTGGGGCGAAAATTTCCCCTTCACCCGCGTGGGCGATCTCCCCCCAGACTTGGTTGATGCCGAAAAACCGCACGTTAATCTCGAATTGAGCGAAGAAGGCGGGTCTCTGCGCGACGTGATCGGGGATGGCAATTTCGGCGGGCGCTACCAAATCAGCGACGATTATATGACCGCGCTCTATCTGCGCGTTGTCGATGAAGCCGCCGCCTTGCTTCACAGCATGAAAACACCCACTCCATAACCGGCACATAAAAAGGGCGGAGCAATCGCTCCGCCTTTGTTCAACACCTTGCATGGCACTCACTGATCGCAAATGAATTTTTGCTTTTTGCGCCACCCTTCACACAAAGGAGTTTCTTTGCCAGTGGGGAAGGGGTTAAGGGGTGGGAGCTAATTTTGCCTACTTCGCATTTGTCCCGTGCTGGAAATACACCCGCATCACCAAGCGACCTAAGCGAAGCTCATCGCCGTGCCGCAGTACGCGCACTTCACGCGGGTGCAGCCGCTGACCGTTCAAATGCGTGCCGTTCGCGCTGTTCATGTCCGTCACGCAAACCGTGTGGTCGCGCGGCTCGTATCGCAAACTCATGTGCAGCCGCGACACTCCCAGTGCTTCCGCGTTATGTTCCTGCAAATCAATATCCGGCTTCATCGACGCGCCGCTGCTGCGCCCAACTACCATATCATGCCGATTATCCTGTGGGCGCAAACGATACGAATAATTGTCGTCGCGCACCATGAACACGAGCGTACTTTCTTCGCTAAAATAGCTGGAATCTGTCGTTTTTTCGCCCAACCGGTGTGTTTCGTAACTGCTCTTGCTTGCCTGCAAAAACGTCCCGCATTTTATACACATGATTTCCGCAGCCGTGTTGATGGTCCCACAGCGTGGACACGTCTGTGTGGCATTCGCAGTCGGCGGTGTAGTGGGCGAAAACACCGGATGCGCTGTTCCGGCTGGAGCGCCATTATCTAGCTTTTTGAACGTCCCGACATCGGTATTCGGTGACACCCCTGTATCTTCATCATCCGCCTCATCAAGTGGCGCGGGCGTGTCATGCACCGCCGAACCAGCATGTGCCGCCCCGGTGCTTGACCCGTTCACGTGTAGTGAAGCCGCAGGTGATTTCAGTTGATTTTCTACAAGGCGCACCTGCCGCACAATTTCACCCTGATCTTTTTTTTCGAGCGTTTCGATCCGCGCGCGCAGCTTCTCCAATGCTTCTTTGGCATTGATGCCGCGCTGGCGCATTTCACTATAGATGTTTACAATTTCCTGTACAGCACTCATGCCCTGCACGCCCCATCGCTCTCGCACTGAAATTCTGTGCAACTTGGATACTCATATTATAGCCTGATTAGCACTCGCGAAAACAATTCCTCTTTCTGCTAATTTAAGTTTACAGTTGAAGTGGTGTTTCATCGCCAATTTTCGTTTCTTTTTCAGATTCTTCATTTCACGAAAGGAGTCTCCTATGCAGCTCGGTCTGCTCGAAATCACCGTCGAATACTGCGCCGTTTGAAACTACATTCCTAGAGCCGTCAGTTTGACGGACGAAATTCTCTCTGACCGTGAACTCGAAGCCTTTGTCAAATCATGGACACTCATTCCCGGATCCGGCGGCGTATTTGAAGTCATAGTCAACGGCGAACTCGTGTTCTCGAAGAAAGCCCTCAAACGCCATGCCGAACCCGGTGAAGTCCATCGCATTATTAAGGACATCCTTGAACGCATTTACCCGTCGGATTCTCGACCCCTAGGGGAATAATGCACTAAAATTGCGCCGGATTTTTGTCGGACGGGCAGTTTGACAACCACCTTACACCATGTCATACTGCCCCTCTGCATTAAGCTGTCTTGTTGCCACTTAATAGTTGGAGGTCACCCATGGTCAAGAAATTTGCGTTGATAGCCCTGCTGGCGCTGGTACTTACCGCATCGGGCGTGGTGGTTCTGGCGCAGGAAGCAGTTCAAGTCGGACCGATTACCCAAGGAATCCTTGATCGTGGCGCGCTGCGCTGCGGCGTGAACAACGCGCTTCCCGGCTTCGGCTTCCCCGATGATGCGGGCGTAATTCAGGGCTTCGATGCCGACATTTGCCGCGCTGTCGCCGCCGCCATTTTGGGCGATGCCAACGCAGTCGAATTCCGTCCCGTTGTTGCCGCTGACCGTCAAACTGTCCTGCAATCCGGCGAAGTCGATATGATCAGCCGCAATACAACCTTTACCCTCAGCCGCGATACCGTTTGGGGCGCGACCTTTGCGCCGACCACCTTCTATGATGGTCAGGGCGTGATGGTGCTTGCCGACAGCGGCGCGTCCAGCCTTGCCGATCTCGCTGGCGCGACAATTTGCACCAACGCCGGCACCACTACCGAACTCAACATCACCGACGCGATGGGTGCGATTGGCGCGGACTTTGAACTCCAAACGTTCCAAGACTTTGACGCGGTGATGGCTGCCTTCTTTGAAGGTGGCTGCGATGCCGTGACTACCGACATCAGCGGTTTGGTTTCGCGTCAAGCTACCGCGCCCGATCCCGGCGCGCTGCTCATTCTGCCCGAAGTGTTGAGCAAAGAGCCGCTTGGCCCCCTGTCGCCGCAAAGCGACCCGCAGTTTGCCGATATCATCCGCTGGACGATCTATGGTTTGATCCAAGCCGAAGAATCCGGCATCACCAGCGCCAACATTGACGAATTCCTCACCAGCACCGATGCCAACGTTCAGCGTCTGTTGGGCATTGGCGAAAACCAAAGCGGTTCTTATCTCGGCATTCCCAACAACTTCATGGAAGTCGTCATTCGGCAGGTGGGCAATTACGGCGAAATCTTTGACCGTCATCTGGGCCCCAACACCGTGTTCGCGCTTGAACGCGGTCTGAATGACCTGTACACCAACGGCGGGTTGATGTACGCGCCGCCGTTCCGCTAATCGTTCCCGTTCATTGAGGTAAGTGTAGGGGCGCGCGCGACGAGTTTCCGACGAAACACGCTTCGCCGCGCCCCTCATTATTTATTTCCACGCTCAAGACTAGGGAGAAAAACGCGCATGACAGCCACGCGCTCGACCAAGTCGCCCTCTCGCTCACCGCTGCAACTGCTGTTCGGTGTGGTCAGCGATGTGCGTTTCATTCAAATAGTTGGGCAAATCGCCTTTTTAATTCTGGTCTATCTGGCGGTATCCGCCGTCATCAACGAAATTTTCTTTCAGCTCAACAGCCGCAGTCTTACGCCTAACTTCACCTTTCTGCAAAATCGTGCTGGCTTCGATCTCGCCAATGCCCCCGGCTACAGCCCCGATGACAGCTTCTGGGATGCCTACATGGTCGGGCTGCTCAACACGATTACCGTTGTCATCAGCGGCTTGATCAGCGCGACTTTGCTCGGCATTCTCGCGGGAATTTTGCTGCTTAGCACTAACTGGTTGTTCCGTAACATCACCCGCTTCATCGTCGAAGTGTTACGCAACACCCCTCTTTTGATTGTCGTCGTCGTCGCCTATTTCATCGTCTTGGGGCTTCCCCCACAGCGCGAAGCGATTGGCTTTCCCAACGAAGGTATCACGTTTATTCCCCTTCGCTGGATCATCTACATTTTCGCCGGCTTATTGGTCTGGCGCTATCAAAATTCGCTTCCCCCCTCCAAACACAGCCAGCGGCGGTTCTTTACATGGGGAACACTTGCCGTCATCGTGCTGCTCGAACTGCTTATTCGCCAAGCCCCTGCCGCCAGTCTCGGCTTGTTTGGCGCGGGCATCCGCCTTGAATCGCAGCCGATCATGTACTTGAGCAATCGCGGCTTGGTATACCCGCAAATTCAACCCACCGCACGCTTTGTCGGGTGGAGCGCCTTCGTCCTCATCGGCATTCTCGCCGCCATCTTTGTATTCGTCTATTTCGGGCGTTTGCGCGAACGCACAGGTGAAACTCACCCGCGCATCTTGATTGGGCTGCTGTTGATTATCTCCCTTGCCGTCATCGGCTGGATGATTGTCAGCGCGCAGCCGCAAACAGCGGGCGTTCCCGTGCAAAACGCTGACGGCACAACCACCCTCATGACGCTTGCAGAAGCCCGCGCCGCTGAACTCATCGCCCCCGAAGACGAAATCCTCTACGCGACTGAGCCTCTCTTGGTCACGGTTCCTGTTCCACAGGGACTGCGCTACGTCGGCGGCTACAACCTCAGCCAGAACTTCGTCGCCATGTTCATCGCGCTGGTGATTTACACCGCTGCTTTCATCGCGGAAATCGTCCGCGCGGGCATTCTCGCCGTCCCCAAAGGGCAAATCGAAGCCGCCCGCGCCTTAGGCTTGTCACAAAGCCAAATGCTGCAAATGGTCGTGCTGCCCCAAGCCCTGCGCGTGATCATCCCACCGTTGGGCAATCAATACCTCAACCTTGCCAAAAATTCGTCGCTCGCTATCGCCATCGCCTTCTCAGACGTGTACGCAGTCATGTACACCATCATCAACCAGTCCGGGCAGGCTGTGACCGGGATCGTGCTGCTCATGATCACCTATCTGATCATCAGCTTGATCATTTCTGCGGTCATGAACTGGGTGAACGGGCGCTTCCAGCTCAAGACAAGGTGATGACATGACTTCTGAATCGCGCCCACATCTACCCGTTAATGCTATGCCCGATGCGCCCATGCTTGTGCATGATGAGCCGCCGATCAAGCCGCCGCCGATCCTTGAAGTCGGTGTGCTGGCATGGGTCCGCAAGAACCTGTTCGGCTCTACCATCGATACCATCCTCACGCTCATCGCCGCGGTGTTGATCGTCACCGTCACCTACGACATTCTCTATCGCGCGATCACGCAGTCCAACTGGTTCGTCGTCACCCGCAATCTGCGTCAGTTCATGGCGGGTACGTATGCTGTCGATCAACTGTGGCGCTTGCACGTGATGGTGCTGCTCATTACATTTGCTATCGGCTTCACATGGTACGCCTACACACACATCCGCTGGCGACAGTTGATCGTCCCGCTGGTGCTGGTCATCTTCACAGCCGTGATCCCGCCCGTGGTTTACGCCGTTAACCCGCCCGCTGCCACCTACTTGACCGCTGGCAGTACGTCGATTGCGTCCGGTACAGTCACCGAAACCCCGCTGGAAAATGTCGGCTTCATCGCGGGCGCAGGCGAAACTGTGCGTATCACCGTCGCGCACCAAGCGACCACCGAAGCCGAAATCACCACGCTTGCCGGCTTCACTGACCGTGCCACCAATGCCCTCGTCAACAACGCGCTCAACCGTATCCGCGCTATCGACCAGCTTGCCGCGCTCGACGCGACTCTCGCGGGGGATTTGCTCACGCAAACTCAGCGCGAAGAACTCACCGCTGCCCGCGAAAGCCTCACCATTCCCGATCCGGTCACCGAAACTTACGCCATCAATTCACAGCCCATCGCCGTCGAACTGCTCGACGGCGCGACTCTCGAAGTTCTCGCCAGCGCCGCCCTTGATACCACAACCAGTGTTCCATTGGAGTTCACCCTCCCCGCCGATGGCTGGTATATCATCCGCAAAACCGTCGCGGGCGATGCGCTGGGTGTGCTGCGCGTCGAAGGCGCGTACCCGTTGATCGAGCGCAACTTCACGCGCACACAAGCCGATGGCAGTGGCAGCCGCTTCTATCAATACGTGCGCCTCACCGACGATTTCACCACTGAAGCGATCCGCCCGCAAATCGACGGACGCGACGTGTCCGCCCTCATCATCACCGACCATCAATATCGCGGCACACGCCCGTTCAACGACTTTATGCTGCTGGCAGGCGCGCCCATGCTCGAATTGTTGAGCCGCGCCTTCATCCCTATGGCAGCGATGATCGCGTTAGGGTTTGCCGCATCTGCCGGAGTAGTCGCCGTCACGCGCAAGCGCGGCGCGGCGCAGCCCGCCAATTTGCTCCCCAAACAAGCCGCTCGCACCGCGTCCACATGGCTGTGGATCGTCGTGCTGATTGCCGCGTCCGTGCTGATCTACGGTATCCCCAACCTTGATGCCCGCCGCTTAGGACTCATCTTAGCCGCGTTCGTTTGGGTCGGCTGGATGTACTTCGCCGGAATCCATCTCAACCGTGAATGGGGTCGCCCGCTTTTCTACTTGATCACCGTGCTTGGCTTCATCCAATTTGTGATTGCCGAAAATCCGAATGTGCGCCCCGCGCTCGATACCCTGTTCGGCGGCGGCGGCTTTTCAGCCGCGTTCGCCCAACTTCCCATCACGCAGATCATCGGCATCGTTATTTGGCTCTACATCGGCATTCGCGCCGCCAACATGGGCAACAGCGCGCGTGGACGTTGGGATGCATCCGCCGGAACACGCGCGCTCATCGTCACAGGCGTGTTGTGGATCGCCGCGATTGTCCTGCCGTTGATCATCCTCTCGAACGCCGCTGGCTCATCCGCATCCGACATGCTGCCGGTGGTCGATACGCGCACATGGGGCGGTCTGCTGCTCACCAGCGTACTGACCGTATTTGCCATTCTCGCGTCATTCCCGTTGGGCGTGCTGCTCGCGCTGGGTCGCCGCAGTAAACTTCCCGTCGTCAAGTGGGCGTGCATCGTCTATATCGAATTGGTGCGCGGCGTGCCGTTGATCACGGTGCTGTTTATGGCGCAGCTTCTTGTCCCATTGGCGAATCCGCAGCTTGCCAACGTCGATAACGTCTTTCGCGCCATGATCGGCTTGATGCTGTTCAGCGCGGCATACTTGGCGGAAAACGTGCGTGGCGGTCTGCAATCCGTCCCGCATGGGCAGGAAGAAGCGGCGAAGGCGCTCGGCTTGAACGGGCTGCAAGTAACCCTCTTTATCACGCTGCCGCAAGCCCTCCGCGCGGTCATTCCCGCGCTCGTTGGGCAGTGCATCGCCCTGTTCAAAGACACCACGCTGGTCGCGCTCGTCGGCTTGACCGACCTGTTCGGCACGGCGCGCACCACCATCGCGCAGCCGGAATACATCGGCTTGCAAGGCGAAGTCTATTTGTTTATCGGCGTGGTCTATTACGTGTTCTGCTATGGCATGGCATACGTCAGCCGCCGCATCGAATTCAGCGGCAGCGGCGCGGCAAACAAGCGCAGTGTCTAAACGCTGCGGCGCACTTTACCATTCAGCGCATACGACGCATTTCTTTACTGCGTTCTCAAGTGAACTTGTGTATTTTTCTTGGTTTCATCATTCCCTCGCACAGCCCGATTCCCCCTCCCTGCCAGCGGGGAGGGGGTTAGGGGGTGGGGGCTGATTCGCGAAACTTTCTCTCTTTCGTTCTTTCTTTGCAGGGGATATTACGCTCATGACATCACAACCTTCATCAGAAAAAACCATTGACGGAAAAACCGAAAACGGCTCGCCCATCATCATCTGCCGCAACGTCAACAAGTGGTTCGGTGATTTCCACGTTCTGCGCGATATCAACGTCGAAGTCCAGCCGCGCGAAGTCGTCGTCGTCATCGGACCGTCCGGTTCGGGCAAATCGACGTTCATTCGCTGCATCAACCGCTTGGAAGAACACCAAGAGGGGCAGATCATCGTCGATGACATCGAACTCAGCCATGACGTGAGGAACATCGCCGCCATTCGCCGCGAAATCGGCATGGTGTTTCAGCAGTTCAACTTATTTCCCCATCTCACCGTGCTGCAAAATATCAGCCTTGCGCCGCTGAACGTGCGCCGTTGGTCACGCGAAAAAGCCGAAGCAAAAGCCATCGAACTCTTGGAGCGCGTCGGCATTCCCGAACAAAAAGACAAATATCCCGGTCAGCTTTCCGGCGGACAGCAGCAGCGTGTCGCTATCGCCCGCGCCCTAGCGATGGAACCGAAGATCATGCTGTTTGACGAACCCACATCGGCGCTTGACCCCGAAATGATCAAAGAAGTGCTGGACGTGATGAAGGAACTCGCCCGCAGCGGCATGACCATGCTCTGCGTCACGCATGAAATGGGCTTCGCCCGCGAAGTCGCGGATCGCGTGCTGTTCTTTGATCAAGGGCGCATTGTCGAAGAAGGCACGCCGGAACACTTCTTTGAGAATCCGCAGCACCCGCGCACGCAGCTATTCCTCTCGCAGATTTTGTAACACCTTTTCACGCTTCGTAGGGGTTTGGCGTGCCAAACCCGTTCTCTGCCCCTGTCACATTTTTCAAACCACTCCCGCCGCGCATTTCTCCCCTCCCTGCGAAAGCGGGGAGGGGTTGGGGGAGGGGTGAAAAACTTCTGAGACACTTTCTATCTGCTCCCTCACAAACCACCCGTTCCCATACCCAAACGGATCACTTCCGCACATTCTCGCATAGAGTCATGTTTTCGCTCGTGCCCAAACGGATAGTACCCATGACTCAAACGCCTCCATTACGCAAAATCGCCATCGTCGGCGCGAGCGGCTCTGGCAAATCGACACTCGCCGCCGCGCTCGAATCCAAACTCGCCATCCCGCACACCGATCTCGACTCGATCCACTGGCTGCCCAACTGGGAATCCCGCCCGCGTGAAGAACTCCGCGCTCGTATTGACGTGATCACGCAGCGCGACAGATGGGTGACAAGCGGCAATTACAGCAGCTTGCGCGACATCATCTGGGCGCGCGCCGATACGCTCATCTGGCTCGATTATCCGTTGTGGATGGTCATGAGTCGGCTGCTTCGGCGCACGATCATTCGCGTCATCACGCAGCAAGAATTGTGGGGGACAGGCAACCGCGAAAACTGGCGCAATTTATTCTCGCGCGACAAACAAGAAAACATCCTGCGATGGGCGCTCTATTCCCACCCCAAACACCGCCGCGAATATCCCGAACTGCTCAAGCAGCCAGAATTCGCGCACCTCACCGTCATCCACTTCACCCACCCCCGCGACACCGCCCGTTGGCTCAAAACCCTACCCTAACCTTTCACGCTCAAACGTTGTCAAACACAAACAAATTAACATTATCTCAATTATTGAGCGTAACACATCGGACATCAAAGGACATGGACGACAATTCTTCGCCGTCACGACAATACTTCGTCCTTTCCTTAACGCATCACGGAACAATCCCCGCTGCGCTGGAAAATTCTCCCCTAAGCCGGGGTCTTGACCCCGCCGTGTCTGGATAAATGGACGATGCCCGTCCTCTACCCCAACGCCCACTCCACCGCCGCGACGGCGTGCAGCCGCGTGGTATCGAACGTCGGCAGATGCGTATGCTCCGGCTTCACCAGCAGCGTGATCTCCGTGCAGCCCAAGATCACCCCTTGCGCCCCTTTCGCTTCCAGCGCATCGATCACCTGTAGATACTCCGCCCGCGCCTCATCGCGGATCACGCCCAAGCATAGTTCCTCGTAGATCACGCGGTTCACCATCGCCCGCTGATCCGCCTCCGGCACAAGCACATCCAGCCCAAAAGTATCCCTTAGCCGCCCGATGTAGAAGTCCTGCTCCATTGTGTAGCGCGTCCCCAGCAGCCCGATCCGCTGAATCCCCGCCGCGCGGATCGCCTTCGCCGTCGGGTCAGAAATGTGGATCATTGGGATGTCCACGCTCGACGTGATGTAGTCCGCCAGCTTATGCATCGTGTTCGTACACAGCACCACACAGTCCGCGCCGCCGCGCTCCAGCCGACGCGCCGCGTCCGCCATCGCGTAGCCCGCTTTCTCCCATTCCGCGTTGTGCTGCATCGCTTCAATCTCGGCAAAGTCCACCGAGTACATCAGGCTTTGCGCCGAATGCAGCCCACCCAAGCGCGCTTTCACTTCCTCGTTGATCATCCGGTAGTATTCAGCGGACGATTCCCAGCTCATCCCGCCGATCAAGCCGATAGTTTTCATGCCTGCTCCAACAGCCGCGCCACCCGCGCGATCACCGCTTCACCGACCAGCGCCTTGCTCATCAGGTCGAGCTTCTCTACCCCGCCATCGCTGTCAAGGATCATCACGCGGTTGGTATCGACTTCAAAGCCCGCGTCACCCGCCGATATGTCGTTCGCCACCAGCAGATCGAGTCCCTTGCGCTTGAGCTTGTCTTGCGCGTAGTTCAGCACGTCTTGGCTTTCCGCCGCGAATCCCACCACCACGCGCGGAAACTTGTGCTTTCCGCGCCGGGCTTCTCGCGCATCTTTCACCGCTGCCAGAATATCGGGGTTGCGCTCCATCTCTATCGTCAGCCCCGCCCCGTCATCCTTCTTCTTGATCTTGTTCGCCGCGACGGTTTTGGCGCGGAAATCCGCCACCGCAGCCGCCATGATCAGCGCGTCGGCTTTCGCCGTGTGTTCGAGTACCGCGTCGTGCAGTTCGCGCGCCGATTCCACCGTGATCACCGCTGCCCCATACGGCGCATCCAGCCGCGCTGACGTAATCAGCGTCACATCTGCGCCCGCGTCAACCGCCGCTTGCGCCAATGCGTAGCCCTGCTTGCCGCTGGATCGATTCGTGATGTATCGCACCGGATCAATCGGCTCGCGTGTGCCGCCCGCTGTCACCACAATGGATCGCCCGCGCAGCGATCCGCTGTGACGACCCAAGACCGCCCGCACCGCGCCGATCAGCGTGGGTGTTTCCGGCAAGCGACCCTTGCCCACCAACCCCGACGCGAACCGTCCCATCTCCGGCTCGATGATCACCGCCCCGCGTGACTTCAACGTTTCCACGTTCGCGGCAACCGCCGGATGCGCGTACATCGTGCCATCCATGGCGGGGGCGATCACCAGCGGCGTGCGCGACGGATCCGTCGCCAGCGCAGTCACCGCCAGCAGATCGCCCGCGAAACCGTTCGCCAGCCGCGCCAGCGTATCCGCCGTTGCAGGCGCGATCATGAACAGCGCCGCGCCTTCCGCCAATCCTACATGCGCGATGTGCGTCGGCAGTCCCCCGCCCGCGTCCGTCCGCCACAGATCGGTGTACACGGCGCGTCCAGTCACCGCTTGAAACGTCAGCGGCGTGACAAACCGCTGCGCCGCGTCGGTCATGATCACATCGACCAGCGCCCCGCCTTGCGTCAGCTTGCTCGCCAGATCAACCGCCTTGTACACCGCGATGCTGCCCGTCACACCTAACACAATCCGCTTGCCCGCCAGCATCGTGATTTTCTCAACCATGTTGTTTTCTCTCTACAACCTTAATGCCCGCGCCCGCCGCCCAAATGCTTGACCGCCAAGCACCAGCGCCGCCGCCGGAAGCCACACGAAGCCAAATGCCGTGAAGATCAGCCCCCACCACTCCGCCGGATCAGATGTGCCGTGTCCCCGTGCCAGTTGATGCGTCACCGCGCCGACCACGACGAACAACACCCCCGCGATCAACCAGTACACAGGCGGATCAGTCACACCCACCAGCACCACATCCGCCAGCGAGATGCCCTTTTTGCGTGCCTGAAAATACAAAATCGCCCAGCACAGCCCCGCCAGCGACAGCGCGATTGTCAGTGTGATAGTATCCAGCGCTCCGCGCGCTAACTGCAAAATCGCCAGCAGCGCCAGCCCCGCCAGCGTGATCACCAAGCCAAGCGGCGAAAGTTTGAGCGCCGCGCCCCGTTCCACCACAGCACCCGTCCCCGTCAGCGGGCGATTCGCCGCCGCCATCCGGCGATAAGCGATCCACAATGCCGCCAGCACAGCCATGCCGATCAACGCCGTGATTGGCGCGGTCAAGCTGATTTCCGGCGTGACGTTAAACGACGCGGGATCATCGGCATACACCGCCCACCGCGCCCATCCGCCCCACCCGAACGCCAGCGCCGCGATCCCGATCAGCACCAGCGCGCGGCTGCCGCGTTTCAAAATCCCAATCGTCAGCGACAAGAACAGCGCCCACGCCGCGAAGCTGATCAACGCTTGCGCCCCGACCACACGGGTGAACAGCGTGCGCGGCGTTTCCACCAGCGACCAATCCGGGCTGATCAGCGTACCGTACAGCATCGCGACCATCCCCGCCAGCGCCAGCACCCCGAACACCCCGCGCACGCGGTAGCGCGCCGCCAAGTCGAGCGCCAGCCCCGCCAGCGCCACCGATCCGGCGATCACGATGCCCCACTGCCACCATTCACGCCCAACGCGATCAGCGGAGGGTGAAGCCACAGGCGCGATCCACAGCAGAATTTCAATGCAGAACACAAAGCACGCGGCAAGCAGCGCGCGCACCATCCATGCAAGGCGACTCATGTTGCGCCCATCGGTATCATTCATTCAATCGTCCACTTGTAAGGGTTTTGGCGTACCAAACCCGCCGCGCCAAACCGCCATCTTCACAGCGCACAAAAATTTCACCATCATAGAATAATTGTACGCTCTCGAAAGAATTACGCATGATCCATCTGCGATCCGTCACCCGCCCCGAACACAAAAAGCTGCCCGACGAATTTCCCTATTCCGTCCACGTGATCCGCGACCTCAGCCGGCTCGATTTCACCGCCGATGTGACGTTTTTCGTCGGGGAAAACGGATCAGGCAAATCGACGCTGCTCGAAGCCATCGGCTGCGCCGCGCGCTTGCCCACCATTGGCAGCGAAGGCACGGACATCGATCCCACACTGGCAGCCATGCGAAAACTCGCCAACGCCCTCAAATGGGAATGGACGAAACGCGCCACACGCGGATTCTTCATGCGCTCGGAAGATTTCTTCGGCTATGCCAAACGCATCAGCAAACTGCGTGACGAACTCCGCGACGAAATGCAGTCCCTGTCCGACTCGTTTGCCGAACGCGGCAAAACCGCCCGCGCGCTGGCGACCATGCCCTATCAACGCGAACTCGCCGCCCTGCAAGATTCCTACGGCGACGGACTCGACGCGCAGTCGCACGGCGAAAGCTACTTCAAGCTGTTTCGCGCCCGCTTCGTGCCGGATGGCTTGTATCTGCTCGACGAACCCGAAGCGCCGCTTTCACCCACACGCCAGCTTGCACTAATGGCGAGTATGCACGAAATGGTGACGGCGCACCGCGCCCAGTTCATCATCGCCACCCATTCGCCCATTCTGCTGGCATACCCCGGCGCATCCATTTTGAGCTTCGACAATGGCGAAATCGCACCCGCCAAATATGACAATCTCGAACACGTCATCGTCACGCGCACATTTCTCAATAACCCCGCCGCCTATCTTTCGCGTCTGTTCGCGCCCGACGAACCATCTTCCCCATAATTCCCCTTTGCGCTACACTTGTAGGGACGCGCGAAACAAGTTTCGCCCTGCGCGTCCGATAGAAACGGATGTATAAAATAGTCTCATAGGTATCAAGTTAAGAATTTTTGCTAGATACGCTGCCCTCAACTTGCGATCTCTCCTATAAACATCGAGTCTGACTCCCCCTCCCTGAATTCGGGACGGAACTTGTTCCGACGGGGGCATGGGGGGGTGAGGTTCTGAACCCAATGCGCTTCACTTGATGCCTATGACGGATTTCTGAAATAGTCTTTAAAAATGGCAAACCTTTTTTGGCAAAGGAGTCGATGATGCGAGTCCGTCGTGCGCTTCTATTTATGCCCGGTGATGACCGCCGCAAGATCGAGAAAGGCGCAGGACTCAACGCCGACTCGATCATCATGGACTTGGAAGACGGTGTGGCGCTCAACAACAAAGCTGCCGCGCGTTCGACCATCGCCGCCGCGCTGCGCGATGCCGCGGCGGGGTCGCTCAACTTCGGACGCACCGAAAAGCTCGTCCGTATCAACGCTGTATCTCGCCAATTCTTCCCCGCCGATGATCTCGACGCGGCATTGTCCGCGCCCGTTGACGGCATCGTCATCCCCAAAGTTGAGCATAGTTGGCAGATCACGCAGGTGAGCGAACGCATCACCGCCGCCGAACGCGCGCATGGATGGGAAGAAGGGACAGTCGAAATCCTCGCCATCCTTGAGACAGCGATGGGCATCCTCAACGCCCGCGAAATTGCCGAAAACAGCCCGCGCTTGACCGCCCTCTGCTTTGGCGCGGAAGACTTGGCGGGCGATCTTGGCGCGGTGCGTTCCGCCAGCATGATCGAAGTCGCCTACGCCCGAAGCGCCGTCGTGCTGCACGCCAAAGCCTTTGGCTTAGACGCAGTAGACACCCCTTATGTGGATTTGAACAACCTTGACGGTTTAACTGCCGAAGCCATCCAAGCCGCCCATATGGGATTCACGGGCAAATTGGCGATCCACCCCAAACAGGTCGATCCGATTCAAGCCGCCTTCACGCCATCCGACGCGCAAATCGAACACGCGCTGGCGCTCATCAAAGCGCACGACGACGCGCAAGCGAGTGGCATTGGCACGTTCGCCTATGAAGGCAAAATGGTCGATATGCCCGTGATCCGCGCCGCTGAAGCCATCATCAAACGCGCCCGCGCCGCTGGAAAATTACCCAGATAACAAACCTCACACTCTATTTATGCATCTTGTCCTAATTTTGTTGCGCGCGCAACGGATTCGATCTACTATTGCAACGCTATGTCTCAGAATTACCCCCCGCGATAGTTCGCGTGAGACATCGCTTTATATGCTTCAAAAGAATTCGATAGATGTAGGTTTTTTTAGGAGTTTAAACCATAATGACTGCTTCACGTCGGTCAATGCCGCGCCTGTTGATATGGCTTGGCTTATTGATCATGTTCGCGCTGCCTGTCGCGCAAATCGCGGCGGACAACAACGATGTGAACTGGGCAGGATTGGGGCATAACAGCCGCGATCCGCTCTACCGCTACCCGCAGGGCGCAGTCCCGGTGGGAACCCCCGTAACGCTCCGGCTGCGCGCCGCCAACAATGACCTCACCCGCGCGCAGGTGCGTTTCTGGAATGACCGCATCAATGCCGAATCGCTGCTGGACATGACGAAAGTCGCCAGCAACGTCACCTTCACCGGCGATCCCAACACCTATGAATACTGGGAGATCACCCTCCCCGCCGCCGCTGATCCCACCGTGTTCTGGTATCGCTTCATCGTCACCGATGGCACGGATGTCAACTATTACGAAGACGATGGCGCGCGCACTGGTGGTTGGGGACAGGTCTTCGACGGTTCGCCCGATAACTCGTGGCAGTTGACCCACTATGATCCTGCTTTCACCACGCCCGATTGGATCAAAAACGCCGTTGTCTATCAGGTGTTCGTAGACCGCTTCCGCGATGGCAATCCGTCCAACAATCCGGCGGCGGGCGGTTTCTTCTACGGCGCATTCGATACGATTGTGCGCTCGAACGGCACCAACTGGAACGATTTTATCTGCGATCCGCGTTCCATTGCCGGGCATCCCGAAGCGTGCGCCAACCGCTACAGCCAGAACTTCTACGGCGGCGACCTGCTCGGCTTGATCAACCAACTGCCGTATCTGGATTCGATTGGCGTGACGGCGCTGTATCTCAACCCGATTTTTGAATCGCCGTCCAACCACAAATACGACACCACCAACTTCTTCCAAATTGACGACAACTTCGGCACGCTGGCGGATTTCCAAGCCCTTTCCGCCGCCGCCGATGCGTTGGGCATTCGCATCATCCTTGATGGCGTGTTCAATCACTCGTCGTCCGACAGCATCTATTTTGACCGCTACAGCCGTTGGGACAGCGCCGGACTGCCCACCGCTATCGGCACGAACGATGGCAGCGGCGCTTGCGAAAGCCTCACCAGCCCATATGTCGCTTGGTATCCGTTCTTCCCGTTTGTGGGACCCGGCACAGCGCCGTGTTCGGATAACCGCGATTACCCGAAATGGTTCGGCATCTTCGACTCGCTCCCCGTTTACCAGCACGACAACCCCGATGTGCGCGACCTGTTCATCAACAACGGCACATCGTCGATTGGACCGTACTGGATGCAGTGGGCGGATGGCTGGCGTTTGGACGTTGCCCCCGAAGTCGATCACGGCGATTTGAACGATCCATCCGACAGCTACTGGGATGATTTCCGCGCCGCCGTGCGCGCGGTCAACCCCGACACCTATATCGTCGGTGAAGAATGGGGCAACCCCACGTCGTGGACAATCGGCGGCGAATGGGACGCGACGATGAACTATCAGTTCTCGTCAGCCGTACTCAGCTTCTTCCGCGATGAACCCTTCACCGATAATGACCACAATTCCGGCAGCAGCGCGGGCGTGTTGAACCCGTTGAATCCCAGCGGTTTGAACGAACGTCTGCTCAACCTTGAAGAACGCTACGCGCCGGAAGCCTTCGCCGCGATGATGAACCTGCTTGGCTCGCACGATACCAGCCGCGCCTTGTTCATGCTCGATCACCGTGCCGACGAAAACAACACGTCGATTTACGCGGATCCCAACTACAACTGGTCGGACGCGATCACTCGTCTGCAAGGCGTGTGGATTCTCCAATTCACCCTGCCCGGCGCGCCCACCACTTACTACGGCGATGAAGTTGGCTTGGTCAACCCGCCGTCCTATGATGGCAGCAAATGGGAAGACGATCCGTACAACCGCGCGCCGTTCCCGTGGCTCGATCAAACAGGCACACCCTACTACACACACCTGCAAACCGCGCCCGCGCAAACCGCCATCCGCGACAACTTCGCGCAGTTGACAAACATCCGCAATACGCATCCGGCACTTCGCACAGGCGAATTCATCCCGCTGCTCACGGACGATACCAACGAAGTCTACGCCTATCTCCGTTGGATGCCCGATGACAGCGATGCCGCGCTCGTCGTCGTCAATGGCAGCAGCACTGCCCATCTTGTCGATGTTGATGTGTCCGGTTATCTGCCCAACAGTTCCACCCTTGACGATATCCTCAACTCGCTTGGTTACGCCGTCGATGCGTCCGGTATTGTCAATGACATCGCCGTTGCACCGTTCAGCGGCGCGATTCTCGTCCCGCAGAGCGCGATCAGTGGTCGCCCTGCTTGTGCCGCCGCGCCTTCGCTGGTGGCAGCCGCCAACCAAATCACGCTCGATTGGGCGGATGCGGCGGGCGCGACCAGCTACAACGTCTATCGCAGCCGCTTTGCTTACGGCGGATTTGAACTGATCGGCACGTCCGCGACCAGCAATTACACCGACACAGGCTTGACGAACGGCGTGCGCTACTACTACCGCGTCGGTTCTGTCGCTGCGAACGGCTTAGAGTGCAATTACTCACCGGAAGTCAGCGGCATCCCCGCCTACGATCTCAGTGATCAGGGTAACAGTTGGTACAACCTCCAGTGGCCCCCGACGATCAACCACATCTTGAGTGCGGTCAACCCCACGCCGAACATCTACGGGCAAATCTGGATCAACGGCGCGACACAAACGCCCGGCGCGACTCCCGGTCTGCTGGCGAATGTCGGCTACGGACCGACGGGTGTCGATCCGTCCGATCCGTCGTGGACATGGTTCCCAACGACCTTCAACACGCAGGTGGGCAACAACGACGAATTTGTCGGCACGATGCTCCCAACGTCGGTTGGCACGTTCCACTACGCCTATCGCTACAGTGCCGATGGTGGCGCATCGTGGTACTACGGCGACTTGAATGGTCGCCCGTATGATGCGGGCGGCACGCAAGCTGGTGTACTCACCGTCACCCAATGCACCGACGTGACCGCGCCCGCCGCGCCCACCAATTTGACCGTCACAGGCAGCACGTCAGTCAGCATTTCGCTCGGCTGGGATGCCCACCCCGACACTGACGGCGACCTGTACGGCTTTGAAGTTTGGCGCAGCCCCGCGGGCATGAACACCTTCACCAAAATCACGACGATTGCCAACCCTGCCGCCACCAGCTACACCGATACCGGACTCACGCCCGGAAACAGCTACGATTACTATATCAAGGCTGTCGATGAGTGCCTCAACGCCAGCACCGAATCCAACACCGTCAACGCGACTGCCGAAATGCGCGAAGTCGAAGTCACCTTCCGCGTCACTGTTCCGGCGAACAACTGCCCCGGTCCCGTTTATATAGCAGGTGGATTCCCCGCGCCCTATCCGGCATGGGATCCGGGTGCGATTGTCCTCACCGAAACCGCCCCGGGTTCAAACGTCTGGGAAGAAACCTTCACCATCCTCGATGGCACAAGCATCGAATACAAATACACGCGCGGCACATGGGAGCGTGTTGAAAAGGGCGCGGATGGCAACTTCGAGTTGAGCAATCGCCAAGTCACCGTCAGTTATGGTACGACTGGCACAATGCTCATTGAAAACACCGTCGAAAATTGGCGCGATCCGTGCGTCACTGCGGTTGTTCCCGCCGACGAAGCGACGGGTGTATCGCCAGATACTAACATCGCGCTCACGTGGAGTCAGGCGATGCGTACAGGCGTGAGCGGCAATCTTGCCACCTGCATCAGCGTCACCGGACCCGGCGGCGCGGTCAGCACCAGCTACTCGACCAGCGCGGGCGATTCTGTCGTCACGCTCGATCCAGCCAGCGATCTCGCGCCGGGTGAATACACAGTCAGCGCGGGCGGCTGCACCGACGCGGGCGGCGATAATCAGCAGATCGCGTTTAGCTCAACGTTCACTGTGCCTGAACAGCCGACAGCCACGCCAACGAATACCAATACGCCTGCGCCGGTCTACTGCATCATCGTCAGCCGCACACTCATCAACATCGCGGAAGGCGGATCGAGCGCTGTCTACAACGTCCGTTTGAGCGCGCCGCCCGCCGCTGGCGAACAAGTGAAGATCACTCCCGCATATGACAGTGGGCAAGTGACCGTCAGCCCCGTCAGCCGCACGCTCACCGCCGCAAACTGGAACACCGGACGCAATTTCTCCATCACAGCGGTCAATGATCTCGTCATCGAAGCCCCTGTTATTGCGACGTATGTCACCCACAGCGCGACGAGTAATCTGGTCGGTTCGCCCTTCAACGGCGCGACAGGCTGCATCGCGCACATGCTCATCAACGTGACAGACAACGACACCGCACCGACGGACACCCCGACAGCCACCGATACCGCAACCGACGTTCCGACGGCGACTCCAACGGCTACCGACACAGCAACGGACACGCCCACCGAAACACCCACCGATACGCCTACGCCCACCGCAACGCCAACCGACACGGCGACTGCGACTGCAACGGCGACACCGCGTTTGGCGGGCATCATCGTCAGTACGTCGCACTTCAACCTAATCGAAGGCGGCAGCGGTTATACGTTCAATGTCAAGCTGCAATACGCCCCGCAGCCGGGTGAAACCGTCATCATCTCCGCGATTGGCAGCGATGGCACGCAGTTCACGCTGTCGCCCGCCAGCCGCCAGTTGACGCTTGCCAACTGGAACACCGGGCGCAACTTCACAGCGACAGCGGTAGATGACCTCGTCGCGGATGGTCTGTACAACGGGACGATCACGTTCAGCGTCACCAGCACCTTGATGACTTCGCCGTACTTCGGCTTCATCCCGCCGAACGTCGTCACCGTCGCTGTAGCGGATAACGACTAAGCACACATAACGTAGGGGCGCGCGGAACTTGTTCCGTCCGTGAGCCGCCCGCCATCAAAAAGGGCGCAGAGAAAATTCTATTCTCTGCGCTCTCCGCGAAACTTGTTTCGCCCTTCTCTTTTTCTACCCTGACCCCTGCGCGATCTCCACCGGTTCATACGCGATCAACTTTTCCCGCCATGCCTGCGGGATCGCTGTACTTCGTCCATTGGCGTAGTCATATACCACCACCGTGACCACGCCTGTCGCCGCAATCTCGTCTATGCCGTCTTTTGTGCGGATCACCGCCTGAAATGTCTCAAAGCTGCGCGTACCTAATCGCGTCGTCCGCACCCCCACGCGGATCGTATCCGTGGCGATTAGCGGCATCTTGTACTCAATCACCGCCTTCGCCATGATCAAACCGGGATTGGATCGCTCACCCATTCCATCCCACAAGCCGAGTTCATTAAAGTACGTCAGCCGCGACTGCTCGAAATACGTTAAAAACGTCGCGTTGTTGACGTGTCCCATCGCGTCCATATCGCCCCAGCGAATCTGAATCGGGATCACATGCCGGAACTGCGCGACATCAATCGCGCTGTTTTGTATCGTCATCTAAAGCTGCCACCTTTCGCGCCATAATCCCCTTACAATATCAGATTTGTTATTGCCCTCTCCCCATGGGGTTGAGGACAGGACAGTTTTAACAAACGGCGTTTTGAGAGACATCATCCGACGTTCAAAGGGGTTGCATAAGGTAAGAATGTAGGGACGACGGCGACACAAGTTTCGCGTGCGTCATTCGTTTATTCAGACACGGCGGAGGCCTGCCTCCGCCCTACAATCGATCCCATTATTAAATGTGTCCTCCCCCCTCCCCATGGAGAGGGCGGCTGAGCGCAAAACGCAGTTTCGGCGCGAAGCGGGTGAGGTTCACTCCATCTCCATGAACACCTTCGGCGGGATCATCCACGCGAGTTCGCACCGCAGCGGATTCGTATCAATGATGTCAAGGCGCGCCAAGCCGCATTTCTTCATCACCACGCGCCCGCCGCCGATCAACTGCCCGATGATGGCGCTGAAATCCGGCTCATGCCCGACGAACATCACCGACGCATCTCCATGCATATCGCGTGTGAGGATATTCACCGCTTCGGCATCAAATCCCGGCGCGAGTTCGCGCCGCACCGCTACGCTGACTTTGACCGCCTCTGCGACAATATCCGCCGTTTGCTTAGCGCGCATCAGCGGACTGCTGTACAAGCGCGTCGGCGCGACTTCCCATGTCTTAAGCATCCGCGCCAACTGCCGCGCCTGTTTCAGTCCTTTTTCGGTGAGCTGGCGTTTCTCGTCGGAGATGCTGCCATCCTCGTTCGGGTCTGCATCCGCGTGACGCAAAAAGAAAAGCTGCATAATCCCACCTCGCTTGATTAGTCGTTATATCCCTGCGGGTGACTTTGATGCCATTTCCACGCCGTTTCGATGATGGCGTGCAAATCGTTGTATTCCGGTGTCCAGCCCAATTCGCGCTTGATGCGCGTGCTGTCTGCTACCAGCGCCGGAGCATCGCCCGCCCGCCGTGCGCCAAATTCCGCCGGAATCGCGTGTCCCGTCACAGCGCGCGCCGCATCCAACACCTGCATCACCGAAAACCCCGCGCCGCTGCCCAAGTTGTACACCCGGCTCTTGCCGTCGCTCAACGCCTCAAGCGCCAGAATATGCGCCATCGCAAGGTCGCACACATGCACATAGTCGCGGATGCATGTTCCATCCGGCGTATGGTAGTCTTTGCCATACACCACAACTTTTTCCCGCTGACCGAGCGCCACTTGCAGCAAGATCGGGATCAAATGCGTTTCCGGGTCATGATCCTCACCGATCAGCCCGCTTGGATGCGCCCCGCACGCATTGAAGTAGCGCAGCGCGCAGTATTTCAACCCGTACACGCGATCCATCCAGTACAGCAGACGTTCGCCCATCGCTTTCGTTTCGCCGTACACACTGCCGGGGATGATCGCCTCATCTTCGGTGATCGGCACGCGCGCGGGCTGCTCGAACAAATTCGCTGTCGATGACAAGATGAACTTGTGTACTCCCGCGCTGATCGCCACCTCAAGCAAGTTTTCCATCGCGTTCACGTTGTCACGGAAATACTTGAACGGTTTCTGCATACTCTCGCCCACCAAAATATGCGATGCGAAGTGCATAATCCCGTCGAATTGATGCGCCGCAAATAGCGCCTCGATCTGCCGCTGATCCAGCAGATCGCCGTGTACAAACGTCGCGCCGGGGTCAACCGCCGCGCGATGCCCCGCGATCAAACTGTCAAACACGACCACCTCGTGCCCGCGTTCAATCAGCACTTTGGTGGTGTGGCTTCCAATATACCCTGCTCCCCCTGTAACGAGGACTTTCATCGTGATTAGCTCCTAGTGGGCAGATTGTCGGTGCTAGATATGTCTGCCTTTGTACCCCAATTATGCCCTTTTGTCTTAAATTCCACCCTCAATACACACGGCGCGAATGGGAATTTGCCACTTGTAGGGGCGCGAGAGAAACTTCTTTCTCCCGACGCGCCCGCCACAGAAAATTTTCAAACGCCCAATACTTGACACCTATCCACTTTCATACGCTTTTGCCCCTCGCTACAGGGAGAGGGCCGGCTCGAACGAAGTTCGTGCGGGGTGAGGTTCTAAACAGCCCCAATAATTACACTTCACATCACAAAACAAAAAAGATGTGTCGCATGTTTTCAAAAAACGGTCACATGTGGACTCACCTTCGCCTAAGCGAAGGACATTCTCTCAATATTCATTGTGCCCCATACGAGAGATGACAAGTTGTCGTTCTCCCCTCCTCGAATTCGGGGAGGGGTTGGGGGTGGGGTCACACCAACTGCCCCTGCTGCTGCAAATACCACTCGACCACGTTTTTCAGCCCCTCGCGGAACGGCGTTTTCGCCTTGAACCCGAACAACTGCTCCGCCCGGGACGTATCCAAGGCGCGGCGCGGCTGACCATCCGGCTTGCTGCTGTCCCACACGACTTCGCCATCAAACCCCACTAACTCCGCGACCAACTCCGTCAGTTGGCGGATGCTCACTTCCTGCCCCGATCCTAGATTGACCGGTTCATCGCCGTCGTAGCGTTCCGTCGCCAGCGCCACCCCTTCGCCCGCATCATCGACATACAAGAACTCGCGCGTCGGTGAACCCGTCCCCCACGCGACGACCTGCTTATCTCCGCGCGTTTTCGCCTCCACAAACTTGCGGATCAGCGCCGGAATCACATGCGACGTTTCAAGGTCAAAGTTATCGCCCACGCCATACAGGTTCGTCGGCAGCAGATAGATCGAGTTGAAGCCGTATTCCTGTCGATACGCTTGTCCCTGCACCAACAGCATTTTTTTCGCCAAACCATATGGGGCGTTCGTTTCTTCAGGATACCCATCCCACAGCGATTCTTCGTGGAAAGGCACAGGCGTAAACTTGGGGTACGCGCACACCGTCCCAATGGTGACGAACTTTTTTACGCCCGCCAACCATGCTTCGTGCATGAGCTGTGTCCCCATCATCAAATTGTCGTAGAAGAAGCTCGCCGGATGCGCCCGGTTCGCGCCGATCCCCCCCACCACCGCCGCCATGTGAATGATCACGCTCGGACGCGCGTCATCCAGCAGGCGTAAAATCTGGTCGCGGTCACGCAGATCGTATTCGGCTTTGCGCGGCACAAACACATTGACCGCGCCGCGCTGCTCCAGCGCGCGCACCACTGCGCGCCCGAAGAATCCCGCGCCGCCTGTGACGACAAATTGATTTTCCGTCCAGAATGACATCAGCCGTGAAACCTTTCATTATGCCAGTTTCCACAGTGTAATTATCCTCTTAGACCCAATCAAGGTGAAAAAAGTTACTCCCCCGCCCTTAAATGATACAATTGTGCGACTTCACAATTGCGCCATGAGGTTTCGATGACAACTGATCTGTTAAGCGGACTCAACCCACAGCAGCGCGAAGCGGTATCGGCAGGCGAAGGTCCGGTGCTTGTCCTCGCCGGACCGGGCAGCGGCAAAACCCGCGTCTTGACCCACCGCATCGCCTATCTGATTCGCGAAATGGGTATTTCGCCCAAGCACATCGTCGCGGTCACCTTCACCAACAAAGCGGCGGCGGAGATGCGTACCCGCGCCGATAAAATTCTCGGCGGTTACACCGACGGCTTGCAGATCGGCACGTTTCACAGCATTTGCGCGCGCTTGCTCCGCATCGAAGCCGATCACTTGGATGGCTACAACCGCGATTACACCATCTACGATACCGACGACCAGATCAAAGTCATGAAAGAGGCATTGACCGAACTCAATGTCGATACCAAAAAGTTCAGCCCAAGCCGCGTGCTGTTTGCTGTATCCTCTGCCAAAAATGAACTGATTTCCCCCGCCGAATACCCGTCTATTGCGCGCGACTATTTCGGCGAAATCGTGGGTCGCGCGTATCCCATATATCAAGATCGAATGCGGCGAAACAATGCCATGGACTTTGACGACCTGCTCATGCAGACGGTCATCTTGCTCCGCGATAACGAAGAAGTCCGCTTCAAGTATCAGCGCCGCTACGAACACATCCTTGTGGACGAATTTCAGGATACCAACACCGCGCAGTACCGCTTGGTCAAAATGTTAGCCGCTCCGCAGTACAACGTATTCGTCGTCGGCGATGAAGACCAGAGCATCTACGCTTTTCGCGGCGCGGATTACCGCAACGTCGCCCAATTCCGCAAGGACTACCCCGAAGCGCATGTCGTCCTGCTCGAACAAAACTATCGCTCCACGCAAATCGTGTTGGATGTTGCCCGCAGTATCATCGACAAGAACAAACACCGCACCCCCAAGCGTCTGTTCACCGAAAAAGAAGGCGGCGCGCTCGTCGCCATCCATGAGGCATACAGCGAAGGTGAAGAAGGCGAATGGGTTGTCGATAAAATCCGCAGCATGATTCGCTTCAACGGCTACAGCTACAAAGATTTCGCCGTCATGTATCGCATCAACGCCCAGTCGCGCGCGCTCGAAGATGCGTTCAAAGCGACAGGCGTACCCTACCGCTTGGTCGGCGGCGTGGCATTCTATCAACGCCGTGAGATCAAAGACATTGTCGCCTATCTCAAGGTGATCAACTATCCGGGCGATACCGTCAGCCTCAACCGCATCTTCAATGTGCCGGGACGCGGCATTGGCGATAAAACCGTCCAAGCTTTTCATAGCTGGGTCGATGCGCGCGGCAAAGGTTATGAAGAAGCCTTCAAAGCCCTCGCCAAAGGCGAACTCATCCCCATCAGCGGGCGCGCGGGCAAATCGCTCGTCGAATTCGCGCGTATGATCATCAATTTGCGCGAAATGGCATTCCCTTCCGACATGCCCTCGTTTGCGGATGGTTCAACCGCGCAAACCCCGCTCACCGTCATCTATGACGAGATCATGGCTTCAACCGGCTACATCGGCTATCTCACCGAAATCAGCGATACGCCCGAACAGGTCACCGAGCGTATGGAAAACCTCAAGGCGCTGCGCGGGTTGATCGACAGCAAAAAAGACCTCGCGCTCAATGAATTTCTCGCCGATGTCAGCCTTAGTACCGACGCGGATACCAACACCACAGGCGGCGATCCCGAAAGCGCCAACAATGTCGTCACCCTGCTCACCCTCCATGCCGCCAAAGGACTCGAATATCCCGTCGTGTTCATCACAGGCTTGGAAGATGGCTTGCTCCCTCATTCGCGCTCGTTCACCGATGCCGACGAAATGGCGGAAGAACGCCGCCTGCTCTATGTTGGCATCACCCGCGCCGAACAGCACTTGTTCGTCTCTTATGCCTTCCGTCGTTCACTGTATGGCGAGAGTATGCCGAGCATCCCCTCACGTTTTCTCGCGGATATTCCAGCAGAACTCACCGAAGGCGCGCCCACCAAAATCAAAGGCATGGCGGATCGTCAGGCATACCGCGAAATGACCCGTTGGGACAGTGACTCCGACGACGGCGATTCGTTCGCGCGCCGCTCATCCAGCGACAATGGATCAAGCTCAAGTGGGCGCAGCAAAATCATCTACTTCGACAGCGCTGCCGGACGCGGATCATCCAACAGTTCTGGCGGCAGCATCAGCAAACGCACGCCCCCGCCGCCGCCAGCCCACCCGCCGAGCAAGTATAAAGTGGGGATGCACGTCTACAGTCCCAAATGGGGCGAAGGCATCATCATCGACGTGCGCCGCAGTGGTGGCGATGAAGAATTGAGCATCCGCTTCTCTAGCGCAGGGACAAAAACCCTCATGGCAAGTTTCGCCACCCTTCGCATCGTCAATCAGGGAGAATGAATGCCATATACCCATAAAAATGTGGACTGTGACGATCCGCCGCGATGATGCAAAATGGAAGTATGTCGTTTTGCATCCCCACAGGAAACCCCATGAACACATCGACGGAAGCCGTCCGCTTGCTCCAAGAATCCCTCGCCGCCGCCCGCCAAGCCCAGCAGGTGATCAACAACCTCATGATCGAACACGAATATCAGGACGTGGCGGGCGCGATTGCGGCGGCGGCAGTCTCGCTGCTCGAATCCGCGTCCAGTCTCATGCAGTCGCAAGATGAAATCGCGCTCGACCAGCTTAACACTGCCGAAGATTTTCTAGATGTTGTTTGGGACATCATCGATTCAGAAACCGAAGAAGACTAACGCCTGCTTCAAATTGCACGTCTGTAGGGGCGCGTGCGAAACGGTTGATGCGAAGCATCGCGTTTCGTCCATCGCGCCCACTTTTTTAAGAACCCGCAGGTTAATCCCCATACACGGCTTGCTGCAAGCCCTTCAAATAGCCAAGAGCGAACAGCCGACCCACCGCCGAATACCCCGCGTCATCATTGCTGTCGTGCAGCATTGTCGGTACATGATCAGGGCGGCACAACCCATCGAATCCGATCTCGCGGTATGCCTTCATACATTCCAGCATATTTGTCCGCCCATCATCGTGGAACGTTTCGACAAACTTTTCCGGTGTGCCGCGCACATCGCGCATGTGAACGAAGAAAATCTTCCCTTGCGCGCCAAAATGCCGGATCACCGCTGGCAGGTTATCCGTCATCAGCGCGAAATTCCCCTGACACAATGTGATCCCGTTTGCCGGACTCGGAACCAGATCGATCAACCGTTGAAAGTTCTCCACGCTCCGCATAATGCGCCCCAATCCGCGAATGGGGGACAGCGGCGGATCATCAGGATGCATCGCCAGTTTCACGTTCGCGGCTTCCGCCGCCGGAATGACGCATCGCAAAAAATAATGCAGGTTCTCCCACAGTGACTCTTCGCTCACTTCGCCGTATTCGGTCAGCGGTGCGTCTTTCATCAGCGCGTGGTCATACCCTGTCACCAGCGCGCCCCCGCGCGTCGGAATCGTCGTCGATGTTCGTATCCAGTTCATCACCGGCATCCACTCGTAGCACCACACCCGAATGCCGAGCTTGCCCATGTTTGTGATCAAATCAATCGCGTGTTGAATTTCTTCATCGCGTCCCGGTAAACCGAGTTTCGCTTTATCCAGCGGCGGGCGGTTTTCGATCACTTCCAGCGTGAATCCGCCGTTTTCATACGCCGATTTCAACCGCACCAGCGACAGATAGCTCCATGGAAGCTCGTCTTTCGGCACGTCGAGTCCGGCGCTCCAATCGAACGTCCCGACCACATGCTTGATTCCACACTGCTTGGCGAGTGTCCACAAGGGCGAATGCTGCGGCGGCAGCACTTCAGCGAGTCGCAGCATCATGCCTCTCCGTGCGGCGAGTATTTCGGCTCAAAACCGATCACCTGCCGCGCAAGATCATAACTCACCAGCGATGTTGATCCGGTTAAATCCTTTTTCCGTGCGGTGACATCAGGGAAGAAAATCCGCGCCAGCGCTTCCGAGTCATAGCCGAGTTGATTGTGCCTATCGTTGACGAACATCGCGTAAGCGCCCTCGAACGCCGCTGTCAGCGACAGTTCCACCGCCCGCGCCGCATCGCGCACATCCATCGATGCCCATAGGTGATGCCGTTCGATCAAGTAAGCCCGCCACAGCAGTTCATCATCATTGATTTCTTCGCTGATGGGCCAATTCGTGTACGGGTATTCGATCAGCCGTTCGGCTCTCACTTGCAAATTGCGCGCGCTGACCGCTGCCAATTTTCGCGCTTGTTCATCTTCGGGAAGCTGCTGAAATTGGTTCAAAAAATCGACCATCATTTGTCGGTACGCGGCGCGTTTAGGCGTGTGCCATTCTTTCGGATCGTAAATGCCCGGAAACCGCAGCGCCGCACTGCTGATCCCATCACGCCGCCAGAAGTATGCGCCAATTTCTTCGCTGTGATGCTTCGAGAGCGCATACGGATCGCTCGTTCGCATCGGCTGACCTTCATCCACGGGCAAATACGCTGGGCGAAACTCCCCAACATTCCACCCGCACCCCATCGCGTTGATCGAACTCGCCTGCACCACGCGGCGAATCCCTTCTTTCGCCGCCGCTTCAAACACGTGGAACGTCCCAACCGTGTTGATACGGAATACATCATGTCCCGTTCCCTGAAGCGGATTACGCAGCGCCGCCATATGCACTACAGCATCGCAGCCGCGTATATTTTCGCGCACCGCGTCAAAATCAGTGACATCACACACGCCATAGGTCGTGTGCGGCGTATCGGTTTCCGCTGCCAGATCGGTGACGTGTACATCGAAACCACAGTCAAGCAGATGCGCGGCAGTCGTCCGCCCAATCAACCCCGATCCACCCGTTATCATCACACGCATCGCTGAACTCACCCCTTAAAGCATGTGTATTCACACAAGTCGTTTTTTCGATTTCTCTTAACCTCACCCCAACTCGTCTCCATCGGGAGCGCGAGAATGAGGCGTGTCGGGTTTTGCCCCTCCCTGAATTCGGGGAGGGGCGGCACGAACGAAGTTCGTGCGGGGTGAGGTTCATCTTCTCACTGCCAATAAGTGCTTCGCTACACCACCGCCGCCATCATGTAGATCAACGCGAGAGTCATCTTGCAATCACCTAACGCACGATGGGCATCAGCGATGGTGATTCCTTCCGCCATACACGCATCCGATAGCGACTTGAATCCCCGCAGCCCGCGAAAACTTTGATACGCCCGCATCGCGCACCGCCAATCGACTGTTGGCGGCGGCAGCCCGCACTGATCGCACACCAATGACAGCATCGCGCGCTCAAACGTGTAGTTATAGGCGACTGCTCGCGTGTTGACGATCAAATCGGCAAGCATCGGATACACCTCTGCGAACGTTGGCGCATTGACCACATCGCGATCCCGTATCCCATGCACCCGTGCCGCGCTCGATGGAATATGCCGCTGCGGATTGACGAGCGTGTTCAGCAGCACCCCGCCGCGATGATCCATCACCGCCACTTCGACTATCCGCGTCGTCGGATCAGACGGAAACCCCGTCGTCTCAAAATCGATCACGACGAATCCTTGTTCGAGCAGTTCAGCGGCACGTTTCGCCATCTCAAGCCGTCGCGGGGCAGCCATCCTCACACCCTTACCTTGATTCTCTCTAGCTCGATTATGCCACAGGAATTCACACCTTCTCCTGCTGCCCCAAATGCTCCCGCATGAACGCCACTGCCGCCTTCAGCTTGTGCCGCACCGCCTTGATTTCTTTGTACTCCAAGTTCTGCGGATGCACCTCTAAGCTGATCGTCCCGTTGAATCCGTCCGCCGCCATCGTTTGCAGCAGCACATCCAGCTTCAGGTCGCCCTTGTGCGGCAGGTGATGTTCTTCGTTGTCGTAGAAATTGCTCAAATGCACATGCGCGATCCGCCCCTTCGCCGCCTGATACGCCTCCAGCGGATCGACCTTTTTCGTCGCCCAATGCGTCGTATCCAGCGTCAGGTGATCATGCGCCTTGCTCCACGTTTCGACCTCATTCCACCAGTACGGATCGCCTTCCACGCCGAACAATTCGAGTTTCGGCATATTTTCCAGCGCGATCTTGACGCTCGTTTTCCCCTGCACATGCGGCAGCTTTTCTTCAATCCACGATTTCACCGCATGTCCACTCGTAATCGATGGGATTCGCAGTTCCATTCGCCCCAAGCGAATCGATTTACTGCTCACGCGCGATGGCATATGCACCACAATCACCTCACAGCCAATCCGTTCCGCAAGGTCAAGTGTGCGCGTGATGCGGTTCACGTCATCGCCTGTGAATCCCCAACCGGGAATCTTCGAGCTAAACGGCGTATGCGCCGCCAGAATCGGTAAACCGTGCTGCTCGGAAAGGTCACGCAAATAATGCGGATCGCGCGTACTCCATCGGTCATCGCACATCACTTCGATTCCGTCGAAGCCCGCTTCCGCCGCCAGCGCGAACACATGCGATACGTCGTACAAATACAGCGATCCCGTCGAGAAAATCACCCGCGCGCGGGTGGGTTGTTCAGGCATCAAAAATCTGCCCCTCCGTGTCTCAAATGACGCACGACAGTTTTAACCATCTACAAAAACCGTTTGTAGGGGCGGCATACATGCCGCCCGCCGTCCGAAAACCCACGACCCAATTTTCACCAATCCGCAAGGCATTCTCCCCTCCCTGCGATAGCGGGGAGGGGTTATCCCATGTGTACCAAGTTAAGAAACGAAATGCTTCCAAAACCCGCCCTCACCCCTGCGAACCTCTCTGCAAAAAGGCGAGTCTGACTCCCCCTCCCTGAATTCGGGGAGGGGGTTGGGGGGTGAGGTCCTCTACTCCACCCCATCAAACACCACATATTCCCCGCCGGCATCCCCCTGCGGAATCCATCCATAATACGCGCTGCCATCCGCCGCCGTGAATGTCCCTAACCACCACGTCATCGAATCCGCGCACTCCACCCCATCAATCACCGTGATCCGGTCACCCGCCGCCAGCGTGATCACGGGGGCGCTGTTGACCGTCGGCGCGTCGGTCATCGCCAGCGCATCGACATTCACCCGCGCATAGCCGTACCACTGAAGCGATGGCGCGCCCGATCCCGGACACGTCCAGCTTGCCGCGTCGAACGTCCCGCCGTTGTAAATCACGTCATGCAGAATTTCACCCACCGCCGCCGCCGGAATGTTGTACTGTGGAGTCTCCCGGTTCGGCATGTTGATCGGCGATGCGGCGATATTTTCCCCGCTGGAGGGCACAATCGCCGCGAACTGGAACGGCATCTCATCCGCCGCGAACGTGTGACTCGCGTAACCTCTCGCGTCCGTTCGCACCGTCACCGCCCCGCCTATATCCGCGATCAACACGATTTCTTCTTCCGGTTGATACCCGCCTAACACCACCCGGCTGATCCCGCCGCCGTAACCATCGGGCGTAGTCTCGCTGTCATACCATTGTTGAGCTACGCTTGCCTCATCCAGCACAATCTCAATCTGTGCGCTCAATCCCGCCGCCTCAAGCGTCCACACGCCGGGCGTATACGCCGCATCCACAGGCAAACTCACCTGTGTCACCCCTTCAAGCATCTGGATCATCGCTTCGTGTACCGTCCCATCCGGCGCGATGGCGTTCGCATCGCTCACATCGCCATTCACGCTGCATATCGCGGGCGCGAAATCAAAATCCACGCTGTAGTACCCTATGGGCAGTAGATTCACCCCCGCGATCACATCCCCGCTTGTGTACTGCGTGATCGGCACGTTTTCGCCATATTCATACAGCGTTGCCGCGCTCGATCCCGCGCTCAAACCGACGATTCCAACGTGTTCCACACTCGGCGCAAAGATATTTGTATCCGTATTTGCATCATATTCAACAAATACCGCGCGGCAAATGTGACTCGCCAGCGCCGGAAATCCACCCCCGCCGCCGCCCGTCACTGCCAGCGCCGCGATCACATCCGGCGGCACAAACCGCCCGCTGCCGTCCGGTGCGCTAGTTTCCGATCCGCCGCCTGTCCCCAACCCAGAAAGCGGCTCTAAAAACACGTCGGTTTCGTTCGCTTCCGCCGTCCAGCCGATCAATCCGTCATAATCCACCAGCCAGTACGTCAAACCGTCGCTGCACACCGCGCCATCCACCACCGTAAACACCCCGCCCGCCGGAATCTCACCGATTCGCTCCGCGTCACGGTCAGGCTGTGCGCGCACATTGTTTGCGGATCCAGCCCGCACGCGCCCTTCCGCGCCAATGCTCAACACAGGCATGTATCCTTCACATGCGCCCGCCTGCTGCGCCCACGCGCCCAAAACCGCGCCGCTGATGATCAATGCCGCCGCCAACCGCAGAATTCGCATCAATTTCTCTCTCACAAACTTCACTAGATGACATTTATTGCGCGTGGACATATATCACCCGACTTCAAAATGCCGACGGCCATATTCGCCTCATCGATGTGACACAATATGTCCAAAATGTGTCACACCCATTTTGCTCATCTTAATGCTGTGTCCCGCTTCATGGGCATCTTGCCCAATATTGCTTGCGTGTGCCGCCCATCTCGATTGTGAAAACAGCACATATGTTCGCATACAATTAATCCTTGTGACACATTCTTTCCCTCAACACCTTTTGCAAGTGGGACACAAGGGACATAAACAATACTTCTCTGTCGTGTCCTTAAGGGTTTGCCTCACGACATCCCATCAAACACGAAGAAGTCCTCGCGCGCGTCCCCCTGTGAAGCCCACCCGCTGAAGAACTGCCCGCCTACCGTCCCGTACACGCTCCACCACGTCATGCCGTCGCTGCACTCCACCCCTTCGCTCACCTGTACGCGGTCACCCGTCGTCAGCCGTGCCTCAACAGGCGAGTTCGTGTTCGGGTCACGCCGCACATTGACCGTATCCGTCACCACCCGCGCATACCCGAAGATACGCAGCGAAGGCGCGTCCGAACCGGGGCACGTCCAGCTAAACGGATCGAACGTCCCGCGCTGGTAGGTCAGGTTGTACAGCACTTCCCGCATCACCGAAGCGGGGATGTTATAGTCCGGGCGCGCTCGCTGCGGCACACTCAACGGTTCGCTGTACACGTTGCGCCCGCTCGATGGCACAATCGCCGTGAGCGTGAGCCGGTATCCGCCATCGTTCGGGAAGGCATATCCCGCGTACCCCCGTTGATTTGTCCGCACCCTTACCACGTCGCCTAACTCCGTCGCAAACACGATGTCCTCGTTCGGTTGGTAGCCCCCAAACACCACATAGAACAGTACGCCCCCCGCGCCTGTATCTCGCCATTGGGTCGCCCCGCGCGTGACCGGGTTCAGCACCGTGTTGATTCGCACGCTGAAGTCATTCGCTTCCAGCGTCCAAATACCCGGCGTGTAGTACGCCTCGATAGGAAGCTGCACTTGATCCACCCCATCCAGCCGCTGCACAATTGGGCTGTATGCTGTGCCATCGGGCGCGACGGCACTTACGCTGCTTGCTGCGCCGTCACTTGCCGCGTCGCCTACAATGCAAATCGCGGGCGCGAAGTTGAATTTCGTCGTCAACTGTGACGGGTCCAGCATATCCACATCCGAGATCAAGTCGCCGTCGCTGTAGACGTTAATCGGCAGGTTCTCGAACTCTCCGACCACGCGGTATGTCTCAAAGCCCAACGCGACTGCCCCTACGCCGCGCGAGATCGTTGTATCGTATTCCGCCGACAGGTTGGCTTCGAGATAGCGCACGAACTCCGCGCGGCAGATATGCGTTGGCGCGACATCGCCGCCGCCGCCGCCCATCCCCGAAAATGCCAGCCCGGAGACAATATCCTCCGGTAGCAGACGACCATCCCCGCTTGTGTTCCCGCCTGTCCCGCTGCCAGCGCCGCCTGTACCAAGCGGCGGCATTGGCTCAAGGAATTGTTCGCTGCCTGCGGCTTCGGCTGTCCAACCCGTTACGCCGTTGTAGTTAACATACCACCACGTAATGCCGCCGTTACACTGGGGACCATCCAAGACGGTGAACACCGCGCCCGCCGGAATTTGCCCTACCCGTGTCGCATCCACGTTCGCCTGTGCGCGGATATTGTTCGGTGTACCGGGCATCACCCGCGCTTCAATTCCCACCTCAAGGCGCGTCTCAAATCCCGGACATGCGGCTTGATGCTGTGGCGCTGCTGCTCCCAGCACAGCGAACGCAAGAAATATCATCTGTATCCCAACGATCAACAGCACACGGTGGATGGATCGCCTCAACATCGATTTTTCCTTTCACACATCACACGCCGCATGTCCAACGGCTTACAGGTCAATTTGCGGGTTCAAGATAATATTGCCCCCCCATGCTTTCATGCACAAAGCCCCACGCTTGGTAGTCTGTCGCATAAACATGCCACCATGTTCCGTCTTCGCTGCACGCCACCACCCCATCGACCTCTAGAATGTCCCCGGGAACCAGCCACGTTGACGCGCTGAACTGCCGATCCGGTTGGTTGTAAAGCTGCACCTCGCGCGATACTACCGCAATGCTGTCGTTCGATAAACGAACGGGCAGCGCGCCGGGACATGTCCAGTCAGCCAGCACGCTGCTGCCATTGTTGAAGAAGTAGTCATGATACACGCGCAAATTTTGTGGGTAAGGAATGATAAATGAACTGCCGTCCGCACGCGTCACTGTCGATTCAAACGTCGCGCGGCTCAGTTCAAATGTTTCGACAATCCATCCCGAATACAGCTTTTCGTTAGGGAGCGCGATGATCGCATTACCGTTGGCATCCGTCGTTACGCGCACCGCATCGAACAGAGCGTCTTGTTCAACGAACAGCAAATAGATGTCCATGTTGGGTGGGTATCCCGTCAGCAGTGAATAGCCTGCTACTGCGGATACCGAAGCGGGTTCGGAGGGTGCAGGTACATCAATTAACAGCTCAAAATCACGGTATGCCAGAGTCCACATGCCCGGCTGCGTATACGCTTGTAAGGGCAGCCGGATCAACTGTTCTTCCCTGTCTGGCAGCACTGCCGCCGGAAACAGTTCGCCATCCGGCGAAACAGCCACCGCATCCGCCGGGTTGATCGGACTCGCAGAACAAATCCCATACGTTGGAAATAAATGATCGCTGTACGCGAACGCTTCAAAGCCATCGATAAGCGCATTGACTTGTGTAGGGACGTATTCCACCGAAATTTGTTCGCCGCTCAGCAGCGGCAGCAGGCGGAAAGTTTCCTCATCGAATACATCCCACGCATACGCGGCGATCTCATAGCCATCAAAGGCTGCACGATTGACGAAATTTCCAGACTCCGTCACCGGTTCTGCCAAACACAGTGTTTCCTGTGGGGCGCTGCTTCCGCCGCCGCCAGCCGGATTGAACACAATTCCCTGTGCCATGTCGGACGGGAGCAGCCGCGCGGCGCGTGAAGCCCCCCCACCGCCTATACCCCCCGCAGAGTCAGGCTGCGGCGCTGGCGATTGAAGCGGTTCGACATAATAGTCGCTGCCCGTTCCTTCCGCCGTCCAGCCGACCAAACCATTAAAGCTGACTTCCCACCACGTGTAACCATCCAAACACCGTGGACCACTCAACACTTCAAAAGTGGACCCGCCGGGAATTTGCCCAATGCGTTCCCCGCCCGGCGTACTGCGAAGATTGTTCGGCGTACCGGGAGTCACTCGCGCTAGAGTCACCCCATTCAAGCGCGTCCGAAAATTAGGACATGCCGCGTTAGTGGTCTGTGTGTTGGGCGTGGCAGCCGCCAGAATCGATCCCGCCAGCAAAAGGGCGCTGATGACCGCCGCATATCGAATGATCCATCGCTTAAACATGCTGTCTCTTTCCTAAATTATCCATTCGCCCGCAGCTCATCGATTTCATCCTGATACCGTTCGATCTGATCCAGCGGCGGATCGGTCAATGCCAACGCCGCGTCAATCGCCCGTTGATAGGCATTGATCGCGTCGTTGTCCTGATTCATCAACTTATAGCAGTCACCCAACCACCCCGCGAAGAACATGCCGCGAAGATTACTCACCGCCAAATCGAGCGCGGCGATGAATTCTTCGCTGGCTTGCGGACACAGCGATTGTGCATACAGCGCCAGCCCGCGCAGCGCGTAAGTCTCGCTTGCCATTTCTTGCAGTGACGGATTCCGCCCTCCATCGTAGCGGCGAATCACCTGCTCGGATGCGGCGCGGAAGTCACGATACAGCTCGTCCAGTTCGTCAGTGGTGTAATCGTCTACATGATACGTCCACAGCGCGAACGTGATCTGCATCCGCGAGAAGATCGGCTTGGTCAGCACTGCCGCTTCTTCTGGTTGATCAATCGCGTTATTAGCTTGTTCTAATAGGTCGAGCGCGGTCAGCAGCAGTTGTTGATTCGACACGCCCGTTTCTTGCAAGTCTAAATTCCATTCCAGATAGTACGTCGTCGCCAATCCGGTATACGCCCGCGCATATTCCGCGTTGACATTCACCGCCTCTTGATATTCTTCGCGTGCAAGCGAAATCTGTTCGCGCGCGCGTTCGGTTTCGCCCGTTTGCGCTGCCGCCGACGACTGCTTGCCATACGTATTGCCCATGAGAATATTCAGCACTTCCCGTCCCTGTGTTTCTTCCCAACCGCGCTGCGCCCCCGCCTGCTCAAAAGCGCGCGCTGCCAGTTGATAATTCTCAGTGATGTACAGTACCAGCCCGGCGAAAATTTGCGCCGCCGCTGTCGTGCGACCACTCAACACGCGGTTGGTGTTCAAGAGTTCTTCGGCGTTCTCTACGCTGTCGGACAGCGAAATCGCGCTGCCCAAACGATACGATCCGGTCAGTTCGAGCGCATCCGAGAAAACATCCGGCGCGACATAAAATTCTGGCTGCACGACCAGCGATCCGTTTGCCGCGCGGCTGATTTCGCCGTACAGCACAATATCCGCGCCCACTTCATCGGCTAAAGCGCGCGCGCTTGCCTCGCGGATCGCCCGTGTGCGCCCTTCAACACGCGGAACAGTGTTAGGGGATAGGAACGCCACCCCCAAATCGATCTGATCCGCGAAAGCGTCAAACTCATCCACCAGCCTCGCGTACACCCCATCGACCAGCGAACGCGCCTGTTCATCGGGGATGGTTTGCTCCGGCGGCGTGACGAAATACGACACCGCGATCCCGACATCGGCATCGCTGATGACCACCTGTGTCGGCGTGGGCGTGATCGTTGGTTCGGGTGTTGCCGTCGCTGTGGCGGTCTGTTCGCTGAACCCGAATAACTGATTCCGCGTTTCTTCTGGCACAATCTGGAAGAAGGCGAGAATCAACCCCAGCACCCCAATCAACAAGCTGATCAGTTCAATCCGCGACAGACCGGGGCGTTCCGGGTCTTTCTTCACAGGCGAGGGAGCGGAAGGCGGCGCTGGCATGGGCGGCGGCGATGTGGGCTGGGGTGCAGAAGTCGGCTGCGCTTCTTCATTTCCCTGCGGCTGTTCTTGAGGTGGGCGTGACTCTTCTGACATCGGCTTTATCTTATCCGGTTTATATGCACGGCGATTGATGGCGCAAGTGTAACCCATTTTGCGGAGGTGGACGTAACCAGATCATGTGCCTATACGTTATAGTTTGTATAAAGCTCATTTTGGAGAAAATTGAATGACTGACTTTTCAGGTTCAGCATCGACCACGCGCACCCGCACATTTACATGGGATGACCCCGCCATCACCGCGCACGCCGGGCGCACGATGAACGGCTTAGAATTTTTTCACGCTATGATACGCGGGGATGTTCCATCGCCGCCGATTTCCCGCATGTTAGGGATGCGCTTGGCGCAAGCGGAACACGGGCGCGTGGTTTTTGAATTGACAACCCACGAATCTCACTGCAACCCGTATGCGACAATACACGGGGGGGTGATCTGCACCATTCTCGACAGCGCCATGACCTGCTGTGTGCAAACCACGCTGCCTGCCGGAGTCGGCTGCACCACGCTCGATATTCAGGTGCAGTTTTTGCGTCCGGTTTTTCCAACGACGGGCTTGTTGTTCGCGGAAAGCGAATTGGTCAATGTGGGCAAGCGTATCGGCGCGGCGCGCGGAAAAATGATCGACACAAATGGGAAAATCTACGCGACAGGCTCAACCATGGTGATGGTGCTGTCGCCGGGAGATTAAATTTAAACGCGCTCCACCTTCATAATCGACACCACCTGCCTTACCTCACAATCATCAATAAGGGCGCGCGGAACTTGTTCCTTCTGTGATGCGCCCATCTCACCACTCGCCTTGCACCCGCCCTACCATTTTTCGATACACCTCCACTGTCGCCGCCGCCACCTGCTCGTGTGTGTAATGCGCCAGCACGCGAGCATAACCTTTGCGTCCCAATTCACGACGCAGCGCGGGATCATCGCGCAGTCGACAGAGCGCGTTCGCCAGCGCCAACGCATCGCCTTCCGGCACAATTAGCCCCGCGTCCGCGATCACGTCCGGGATCGCACCGCTGCTGCTGCCAATCACGGGCACTCCGCTTGCCATCGCTTCGACAGTGGCGCGCGGACCAAACTGCTCTTTCCAGTTCGGGCGGGTGAGCGATGGCACGGCTAACACGTCGATTTGACGATACTGCGCGGGCATGTCGCGTGACGGAATTTGATCGAGAAATGTCACCCGTTCCGCCATGCCAAGTGAGGCTGCCAGCGATTCCAGTTCCCCGCGCAAAGGACCCCCGCCGACAATTCGCACATAGGCGTTATCGCCTAGCTGTACGACAGCGCGCAGCAGCACATCAATTCCCTTTTCGGGGACGAGCCGCGCCACACAGCCAATCGTGAAGGGACGATTCGGCTGTTCATCCGCTGGCGTGAATAATTCGGTGTCCACGCCAAACTGCGCGATCACGTCGATTTCGCCGCGATACCCTTTCGTGCGCCATACTTCGCCCGCGCTCTCTGTGCCAACAATCGCATGATCGACATGGCTTAACACCCATGATTCGCCCCACGAAAACGGCGGCGGATAGCTCCGCGCGATGTTCTGCCAGCTAAAGAATAGACTTTTCGCGCCAACGCGACGCGCGTGATACAGCGCCTGCCAGCATGACAAGTTATACGGTTCTTCGTCAATATGCACGATGTGCGGTTGAAACGCGCGAATGGCTTTGCCCATGCCGCGATAAAAATGTAGATGAAAATTCCCGTTGAGCGCCATCGGCAGCACCGCCATCCGATAGCCCTTCACGTAAGCGCGTTCCAGCAGGATTTCACCGCGCTCGTCCTTCCATGAAGGCGGGACAAGCACCTGTAGATCGATTCCCTGTTTGGCAATCGCTTCAAGTTTGCGTTGATAAATGCCGACGATACACGCTTTCGAGATCATCAGCACACGGATAGGAACGGTCATTCAGAGTCCAAGCGTGGGGCGGGGCGCAGCAAGCCGATCAGAATTGCCAGAATCACTTTGATCATGTAATACGCAGACCGGATCGGTGTGATCGACGAAATGCCGCCGTAGCGCGGATTCATCGTCACGGGGATTTCGCGCACGCGCAGCCCCGCGCGGTGCATCAGTACAACCGCTTCCGGTTCAGGATAATCGAACGGGTAAAAGCGCGCGCTCAATAAAATCGTGCGGCGGTTTGATGCCCTAAACCCGCTGGTGGGATCGGTGACGCGCTGCTTGAGGATACGTGAGATGATCTTCGCCAGAATGACGATTCCCACACGCCGCGCCAGCGGCGTAACATAGCCGCGATCTTCGATGTAGCGCGACCCGATGACCAAATCGGCACGATCCGCTTGCAATTCAGCAATCAGCAGAGGAATTTCTTCCGGCGAATGCTGCCCATCGCCATCGTTTTGCACCGCGATTTCGTAGCCGTGACGCTCAGCGAAGATGAAGCCCGTTTGCATTCCCGCCCCAATGCCGACATTGTGCGGCATGTTCAGCACAATCACTCCACATGCTTTTGCAATCGCCGCCGTGCGGTCAGTCGAACCGTCATTGATCACGGCAATATCGGCAAATGGCACGGCGCTGCGAATCCGTCCGATCACATGCGCGATACTGTCTTCTTCGTTGTAGGCTGGAATGATGACCAGCGTTTTCGGTGGGTGCTGCCCGGTGCTGCCGCGTTCGCTCAACCTTGCTTCCCTACTTCGTGATACAGCCGTTCAACCTGCTCCGCTGTTTGTGCCCAACTATAGCGCGTTCTCACTAAAGCCGATCCATTTGCGGAGAGGCGTTCGCGCAAGTCCGAATCTGCTAACAAGCGATCCACCCCCGCCGCGATCTCGTCGTCGCTGTCCGCGATCAATAGATGTTCGCCGTGTTTGGCGAAAATACCATCCACGCTGATCCGCGTGGCAACCACCGGAACACCAACAGCTAACGCTTCCAGTATTTTATTCTTGATCCCTGCGCCCATGCGAAGCGCGCTGACATACACCGACGCGCCGCGTAGATATGGACGCAAGTCGGGGACGCGCCCTGTCACGTCTATATGACCCTGCTTGAGCGCCAAAAGTTCGGGCGGCGGGGCGTTTCCAACCAATGTCACGCTCACCGAATGTTTCAGCTTGGGCAAAATGTTTTGCGCCAATCGCAGAGCTGCATCGACATTCGGCGGGTATTCAAAATTCCCTGTGAATACCAGACGGTTTTTGACACGCGGGGTATTGTCGGGGGAAAAGGTGTTTGTGTCCACCCCATTCGGGATCACTTCGACGCGCAAGCGCGGATTGATCGACTTGAGCATGTCTCTATCTGGCGCGGCAACCACCGTCGTCACCGGGTAGGGGGTGAACATGAACGATTCAAAAGCGCGGGCGATGCGGCGCTGTATTTCGAGCGCGAAACGTTTCTGAAGTGACGGCGCAGCCACTTTAGCCCGCTTTAAGTAGAGTGTATAGCTCTCATATGGCGTGATCATCGCCGGTAAATCGCCAAGCGCGGGCGCGTATTCGTACACCTGTATCCCGCCGAACAGGTGCGCCACATCATAACGATTCGTGCGAATATGGTCCCGGATCGCGTTCCACATTGCGGGCGACCAGCTTTGATCCGCAGAATGAGCGAAGCGAGCTTGCACATTCAGCAAGCGGAACAGATAGTCACTTTGCGGGCGAGCGGGTTCGGGGAGAAACGTCATACTGCGAAAGAACGCCGCATAATGCACCTGTTCATCGGCACTGATTCCGTCCGGCGCAAACGCCAGCAGATCGATTTCATGACCGCGTGAACGTAGTTCGCGGGCAAGGTGATACACAATTAAGCGATCCCCTAAATGCAGGGGATACGGTGGGCAGCGAGAGATGAGCAAAATACGCATGAATATCCGCAAAAATGCGCGCGATTCGATGACAGGAGTCTAAGCGCAAATGCTCAAACAGGGTAGATGATTCTCTTATCTTTTATCGTGCAGGGATTTACCAAGATAAATATCGGGTTTGCCAATACCATTCGCATCTGGCATCACACCGATGATGACATAACCACACTTCATGTAAAAAGTGTAAGGGTGGTCTTTGAGGTTCTGAATGTTCTTGATTTTGTCCCACAAATGGTCATACAGATTGGTGTTGCCAAGACTGGTCATGCCGAACACATCATCTGAACCAAGATGAATGGTTAAACCGCCGCGCGCCCGCGCTTGATCTTCAAGATCGGCAGCGAGAATGCGTCCGATTCCCTTGCGCTGGTGCTGTGGTACGACAACGAGCGGGTGAAGTTCCCACACGTTGCCGTCATATTCCGGCAGCCCGCCGACAAAACCGAGCAGATCGCCCTGCTCATCGAGCGCGACACGGCAAATATTTTCTGGTTCGCACAGCATCGCAATTTCTTCGCGCGCTTCTTCCATCGTGTCCCACGAAAAATCGTAGGCTTCGGTATTGAATACCTCATGCAGAAGACGTGCGGCACGCTCTTTGAGATCGCTCGATGCTGCGGCGAGATCGAAAATGTGCAATTCGTGTTTCTCTATTCTTCGTCTTCAAGCTGTTCGTCGGTTTTGCCAAAACGACGCTTGCGATGGCTGTATTCTTCCAGCGCCTTATGCAGTTCGTTTTCGTCAAAATCGGGCCAGTAGGTCGGCGTAGCATAATACTCGCTGTACGCGCCCTGCCAAATTAAGAAATTGCTCACGCGCAGTTCGCCGCTGGTACGAATGATCAAATCGGGATCGGGCAAGCCGGACGTATACAAATGTTGGCTGATGGTTTCTTCGGTAATTTGATCCGCCGGGATACCTTCCGCCACAATCTGCCGGACGGCTTGCACGATCTCGCTGCGTCCACCGTAGTTGAACGCCACGTTCAAGATGATGCGGTCATTGTCCTTCGTCAGCTCAATCGCTTTCGCAATTTTGCGGGCGATGTTCGGCTGCACGTTATCCATGCCGCCCAAATGTCGAATTTGCACCCCATTTTGATGCAGCTCGTACAGTTCCCGGTCAAGAAACAGTTCGAGAATCCGCATGAGCATGTTGACTTCAGCAGGGGGGCGGCTCCAATTTTCCGTCGAAAAGGCGTAGATCGTCAGAACGCCGACACCTTCACGCACACAGGCGCGCAAAATGCGGCGTAAATTCTCTGATCCTTGTCGATGCCCTTCGGTGCGCGGCAGCCCGCGGGATTTCGCCCATCGCCCATTGCCATCCATGATGATAGCAACATGATGGGGCTTCTTCGCATCCATATGGGGCGCGGGATCGGGACTGTCGTCGCGCATCGCGGGAATCTCACTCTGCTGCTGGGATTGCAGATAATTTCGCACAATATCGACCATGCTGCCCCTAACTAGAACGTGCAATGACAGTTTTAGACTGCCATCATTTCGGATTCTTTTTGTTTGGTAAGTTCTTCCACCTGTTCGATGGACTTATCGGTCAGTTTTTGCATTTCGTTTTCGCCGCGTTTGGCTTCATCTTCGCTGATGAGCTTCTCTTTCTCGTATTCCTTCAGCTCATCATTCGCATGGCGGCGAATATTGCGAATCGCGACACGCGCTTCTTCGGCGCGGCGGTGGAGCAGCTTGACGAGTTCCTGACGACGCTCACGGGTCAGCGGCGGCATGTTCAAGCGAATCACGTCGCTGTCCACCTGCGGGTTGATGTTCAAATCGCTCTCGCGTATGGCTTTTTCGATCACCTTGATCGCCCCTTTGTCGAATGGGCGTATGGCGATTTGCATGGGTTCCGGCGTGCTGATGGTGGCAAGCTGGCGTAATTCGGTTTGCTGCCCGTAGTACTCCACCTGCATACGGTCAACCAGCGAGGTGCTTGCGCGACCTCCACGCATCCCATGTAAATCCTGCTCAAAGACCGCGATGGCGGATTTCATTTTTTGCTGCGCTTCTTTAACGACTTCGTCCCACATAGGCGTATCCCATTTTCTTTATTGAAGTTGCCGCGTAAAACACATCTACCAAACGTATTTGATGAACGCCCTCAATGATACACCACATGAGGGCGTAATCCGCAGTTATAGCAGTGTGCGAGATTATTTGCTTGACCAACCGACCCATTTTCGCGCTTGCCATGCCGCATACAGCGCAACACTGCCCACCGTAGCAACATTCAAGCTGGCGACTGATCCGCGCATTGGCAAACAGACGAGCAAATCGCACGTATCGCGTACAACGCGGCGCATCCCTTCGCCTTCGCTGCCTAACACAATGCCGATTGCCATATTGAGATCGGTTTTATCGATGGGCGGAACATTCGGCCCTATATCCATGCCCACCATCCACACATCCCGCTCTTTAAGTTCTTTCATCGTATGCGTGAGATTGACAACCTGCACTATATTGAGATGTTCAACTGCGCCGCTTGACGCATTTACGACAGCGGGTGTAATGCCAACGCTGCGGCGGTCTTGCAGGATGACTCCGTGAATACCAACCGCATCCGCGACTCGCATCAATACACCCACGTTCTGCGGGTCTTTCAGCAAATCGAGCAGCAGGATGAATGGCTTTTCGCCGCGTTTTTCACCTAAAGCAAGCACATCTTCAATGCTGGCATAGGGATAGGGACTTGTCCGCAGAACCATGCTTTGATGATTGGCATTCGGCGCGAGATCATCGATGATCCGTCGCGGCACACGACGCACCTTGATTCCTTTTTGAGCGGCTACCGCGAGAATCTCCGCGACCAAGCCTTTTTCTTCGACATTTTCCGACATCAAGAACTGGTCAATTTCGCGCCGCCCCGCGCGGAGCGTCTCCATGATTGCCCAGTGACCATATACAAACTCTGTCATACTTACATCCTACTCGCTGATCTTCCACAGCGTACCGTCGGCGCGATCTTCAAGCACCACGCCGAGCTTCGCCAGCGCATCGCGCAAACGATCACTTTCCGCCCAGTTTTTGGCGGCGCGCGCCTGAGCGCGCATCGAGATGATCAGCTCGATCAATGCGGCTTCGCGGTTAGAATTATGCCCTACCGCTGCTTCTTTGTCGGGAATGATGCCCAGAATTTTTCCACCTAGTTCGCTAAACGTCCCGTTAATCTCGTTCAGCACATCCAAGCCGGCATTCACGCCGCTGTTGAGCAGAGAATTGGCTTCCCGCGTGAGTTCTTGCAGTGCGGCGATGGCGCGCGGCGTATTGAAATCATCGTCCATCGCGGCAAAAAAATCGGCGCGCGTTTGACGCACCACATCAAGAATGGCGTTTCCATCGCCCGATTGCGGCGCGGTGTTCATAGCGCGGCGTGTGAGCCGTACCGCGTTCATCATGCGTTCCCACCCACGTTCCGCGCCTTGCAGTGCGTCATCGACATAATCAATGGGATTGCTGTAATGGACACTTTGCATGAACATACGGATCACTTCTGGGCGATAGCTGTTGAGCGCGTCTTCAATGGTGATGAAGTTGCCCAAGCTCTTGCTCATCTTCACGCCGCCAACATTCAAGCTGCCCACCAGCATCCAATAGCGGGCGAATGCCGCATCGTTGGCGCATTCGCTCTGCGCGATCTCGCTTTCATTGTGTGGAAAGATATTGTCGATTCCGCCGCCGTGAATATCAAAAGTTGCGCCTAAATACTTTAACGCCATTGCAGAACATTCGATGTGCCAACCGGGGAAACCTTCGCCCCACGGACTGTCCCAACGCAAGATATGTTCCGGTTCGGCAAATTTCCACAGCGCGAAATCTTCCGGGTTGCGCTTTTCGCCGCGCACTTCTTCCCGGCTGCCCGCCTGCGCTTCTTCAAGGCGGCGGTTGGAAAGCTTTCCGTAATCGGGGTCTGTCGTCACATCAAAGTACACGCTGCCATTGGCGACATATGCATGTCCCTTGTCGATCAACTTTTGAATCATCTTCTGCTGTTCGGGGATGTGGGCGCTGGCACGCGGAGAAATATCCGGGCGCGTCACATTGAGCCGATCCATCGCCTCAAAATACAGTCGGGTGTACGTTTCGACGATCTGCATAGGGAGCGCCTGATTCTGGCGCGCACGCTTGAGGATGCGGTCTTCGCCGCTGTCGAGCATATGCCCTACGTCAGTGATGTTCTGCACATACAGCACATCATAGCCAATATGCCGCAAGTACCGCACGACCACATCGAAGGCGATATAATTTTTCGCGTGACCAATGTGTGGGCGATCATTCACTGTGGGACCGCACACGTACATATTCACACGGTTGGGTTCAAGGGGTTCAAAGACCTGCTTTTCACGTCCCAAAACGTTGAAAATTTGTAACGCCATCTATGCTCGTCTTTCTGGCTTGTGGATAAACCGTCAACGTGGATGGATTTGAATCCGAAGTAGAATCCATTGTAGCGCAGAACGATAGGTGCGAGTAGGGGCGCGACTTCGTTCAAATGTGCCGCGCCTGAATAAGACGAAAGGAAATTTACACGATGCCGAAACGCGCATACGTGAGCTTGAATGATGAAGGACGATGGGCATTGTTCGCTGGCGATGGCAGCGAAGATTATCCTGAAGTGCTGGCAGTGGGCGATCCGTTTGAACCGGGAGAGTCGATTCGCGCGGTGATGGAACAGCTTGAATCATGGGCGAGCGAGAACGATTATGTGATTGTTCCGCCGGATTACAGCAAGAATGATGAAATCAGCTTAGATGATTTGACCGATTTAACCGACGAATAAATTCACCCGTATCTATCGTAGGGACACGGCGCGATGCAGCGTTCATGGCAAACACAACCGATCAAGCCAAAGGAATGGCGGCGGGTGGCGGGATTCACGCTGTTCGTGCTGCTCATGACCACCGCGCCGTACATTTTCGCGTGGACACGGCAGACGGATGATCTGGCGTTCAGCGGCGCGTTGATTGGCGCGGAAGACGCGAACTCGTATTTAAGCAAAATGCGGCTTGGCGCGCGCGGGGAGTGGGCGTTCCGGCTGTTTTACACGCCGGAAGAAACCGAAGGCGCGTTCGGGTTCTTTTTGCCGTATATCGCCACCGGGCAGGTGATCGGCGCGGTAGTGACAGATGATGCACAACTGCCCGCCGCGCTCATGATCGGTTTTCAAGCCATGCGAATCGTGTGTGTGGCGATTTTCATGGTTGCGCTGTATCGCTTTATCGCGCTGTTTGTGACGGCGCAGCGCACACGCTATCACGCGCTGGTGATCGCCGTGTTTGGCGGCGGGCTGGCGTGGGTGCTGTTCTTTCTCGCGCCGCACATCGATGCGCCCGACTTATACATCCCCGAAGGCTACAGTTTCTTGATTGTGTACAGCCTGCCCCACTTAGCATTGGCGCGGGCGGCGATGCTGCTGGGGTTCGCGGCGCTGATTACAGGCACAAGCACTCGCAGCGGGATCATCGCGGGGCTGTGGTGGTGGATCGTCGGGCTGTGCGTGCCGTTCTATTTCGCCGTGATTTATGTCGTGTTGGGCGCGTGGGGGCTGGCGGTGTGGATTGGCACGCGCAGATTTCCGCGTGAACTGGCGATTCGCGGTGTAATCGCGGGGGTGATCACGCTGCCGCTGTTTGCGTACAGCGCCTATGTGTTTGCGACCAACGCCGCGTTCGCGCAGTGGTCAGCGCAGAATACGTTGATTTCGCCCAATGTGCTGGCATATGTGTTGGGATATTTGCCGCTAGCAGGGTTGGCGGCGTTCGGGATCGGCGCGGCGTGGAGAAGGGCAAGAATCAGCGCGCGGTATTGGCTGCTGATGGCGTGGGTGGTGATTGTTCCGGTGCTCGTGTATCTGCCGATCAATGTGCAGCGGCGACTTGCTGAGGGCGTGATCGTGCCGTTAGCGATTCTGGGCGCGATGGGCGCGCGGCGCTTGTTCGTGCGCGGGTATTCCACACAAGCACGGCGTTGGATGGGGCGTTTTGCCATCGGCACAATCTGCTTGACGAGCGCCATGATCATCGCCACCGGATTTTTGGCGGGATTGGCGCGCAATCAACCTGTGTATGTGCCAACAAGTGAATTACGCGCGCTGGCATGGCTGCAAGCCAATGCCGAACCGGATGATCTCGTGCTGGCGGCTTGGAGTACGGGCAACCGGATTCCTGTGTATACCGATCTACGTCCATTTGTGGGGTTGGGTCCCGAAACGCTGTTTGCCCAATCGAAAGATGAGCAGGTGCGCCGCTTCTACAGCGAAGATTTGTCGCTCGAAGCGTTGACGAGCATCCTTGTGCAGCCGTGTTTGGATCGCTTCCGCTGGTCGCCGGGGATTATCACGCTGTCGCCGAATGAACTATCGCGGCTGCCGCTGCGTTTGGACAATTTACGCTATACACCCACGCCAAGCGCGGAATGTGCCGTCGATTACCTGTATTTTGGCGCGGCGGAACGCGAGATCGCTGGTGGGGAGATGCCGAGTTGGGCAGAGGGCGGCAATCTCGTCTATGACGCGGATGGCGTGATGATTTACGCGGTGCAGCAGTGAACGGATTTTTGGGCGGAAAATCGGCGCTCGTCACGGGCGCGGGCGGGCATATCGGATCGCATCTCGTGCGCGCGCTGGTGAATCAAGGCGCACACGTGATCGCCGCGGTTCGAGCGGGTTCTGATTTGTCGCGGATCGCGGATGTGGTCGAGCGCGTGAATGTGATCCGCTTTGACCTGATGACCGATGATGCGGCGGCGCTGATCGAGCGCGTGGGGCATAACGCGCCCGCGTTGGTGTTTCATCTCGGCGCGGCAGGCGTGAATCCCGCAAAGGGCGGCGCGGCGGAGATCATGCAAACGAACGTCATGGGGACGTTTCAGGTGCTTGAGGCGGCGAAAACGTGGAAGCCGGAACGGTTCATCTTCACAGGATCATGTTTTGAATATGGCGAAGGCGCGAATCTGCACGAAGATGATCTCCCCATGCCGACTGCCGAATACGGCGCGTCGAAAGTCGCTGGAACAACATTGGCGCTGACGTATCATCAGCGATACGGCTTACCCGTCACGGTGCTGCGCCCGTTCACCGCGTATGGCGCAGACGAAGCGCCCCATCGCCTGATTGCCAACGCGATCTATCACTGCCTGCGCGGCACTCGTTTTGAACTCACAGGCGGCGAACAAACGCGCGATTTCATCCATGTCGATGATGTCGTGCGCGCGTATCTGCTGGCGGCGGAGCATCGCGCGGCAGTCGGTGAGATTTTCAACGTGTGTACAGGCGTAGAAACGTCAATTCGCGCGGCGGTTGAACTCGTCATGGACGTGACAGGCGCGAAAATCGATGCTGCGTTCGGGGCGCTGCCGTATCGCAACCCGGAACTGTGGATTTTGTCCGGTGATCCGGTCAAGGCGCGGGAAAAAATCGGGTTTGCCGCGCAGATCGGGTTGCGCGAAGGAATCGCGCGGACGGTGGAATGGTTTAGGCAAGACCGCAGATAAAGCGGTGGGAGCAGTCTCCCGCGCTACAATCAAACCCATTATTTAGAAGTTGGCAGTACACGCTGGGGTTAAGGCGAAACTTGTTTCGCGTCCCCCCTACCGGTCACGATTCATCAAGATTCGGGCATATAGGGTTTGATTTATGAACATCTGTACACACAAAAGGATAGGTATGAACGCCCTTGTAGAGACTTTCAATGAGTTGATCAAACCGACACAGGATATGCGCGACGAAATTCTCGACACACTGACGGATGCCGATCTCGCGTATGCGCTGCCGGGAAACCCGACATTGGGCGAACTGCTGCGCGAATTGGGCGAAATTGAGCATACGTATGTGCAGTCGTTCAAGCGGTTCACGCAGAGTTTCGACTACAAGCATGATGATCCGTCAATTGCGACCAGCTTGAGTCGGCTGCGCGCGTGGTACAAATCGCTGCAAAGCGAAATGGAAGCGGCGCTGAAAGGGCTTAATCCCGATGAAGTGGCGAACAAGGCGGTAGATCGGCAGGGGTGGCAAGCGCCGTTACGTATGCAGTTGGATGTGTATTTACAAGCTTTGTTGATCTTCTACAGCAAATTGAGCGTGTATATGCGCGCACTTGGCAAACCTTTGAGCGAGAAGTGGATCGCGTGGATTAATTAGGAAGTGACCTCACCCTGCACGAACGAGGTTCATGCCGCCCCTCTCGACGACGCGCGCATTGTTGGGCGAGGGGCAAAAGCGCGTGAATGTGAATAGGTGTCCAATATTGGACGTTTGAAGATTTTCTGTGCCGGGCGCGATGGACGAAACGCGATGTTCCGCATCAATCGTTTGGCACGCGCCCCTACAAACGGCACGTTTGCGAGCCAGTGAGTTCGATCATGGGAAACACCAACGACGGACAAGCGCAGAAGCGCAACCCAACAGATGGTGTGGGATTAAATGGACGAGGGTGGGTTTGTAAATGGTTATGGATTGGTTAGATGAGGGCGTTAATCGACCAGACGATCCCATTCTTCCATCGCCGCGTAGAGGTCAGATTCGGCTTGATTATATGCTTCCGCGAGCGCACGCACACGGTCTGGGCTGCCTTCGGCGCTGGCGATTTCTAAGGCTTGGGTGATTTCGCTTAAGCGGGTTTCCAACTGCGGAATGCGCGCCTCAAGCTCGATGATGCGCTTTTTGAGTTCAAAGGGATTCAAGCCGTGTTTTTTACTGCCCGCGTTCGCGGTGGCATTTCTGCCATTGGCATGTGTGGATTTCGCCTGCGCTTGCTCCCGGCGGGCGGCTTCGGCTGCTTTGCGGGCATCGCGCGCCGCCAAAAATTCTTTGTATGTGCCTTCAAAGACTTCAAGCTCCCCGGATGAGAGCGCCCATATTTGAGTCGCCAGCGCGTCGATGAGATAGCGGTCATGGCTAACGAGCAAAATCGTGCCGGGAAAATCCGCAAGCACGTTTTGGAGAATTTCTTGGCTAGCAATATCGAGATGGTTGGTTGGCTCGTCCAGCAGCAGCAGATTCGCGCCCGTGAGCGCCAATTTCGCCAGCGCCACGCGCCCGCGTTCGCCGCCGCTTAAGGTGTCGATGGCGCGGAACACGTCATCGCCTGTGAACAAGAAGCGGGCTAAATAGTTTCGCGCTTCGCTGATGGGCATGGGTTTGACGGCAGTGATTTCGTCGATGAGGGTGTTCGATCCGTTGAGCAGTTCGTGGGCTTGGGCGAAGTATCCGACCTGCACCTGCGCGCCCAAGACGATTTCGCCGCCTAACGGAGGAAGCTGTTCGATGATGGTTTTGACAAAGGTGCTTTTGCCCGCGCCATTCGCGCCGATAAGTGCGGCGACTTCGCCACGGCGGAGGGTAATATCGGGGGCATGGAAGAGCGGCGCATCAGCGCCGGCATAGCCGACTTGCAAGCCGCGTGTCATCAAGACTTTATCGCCGCTGCGGGCGATTGATGCCATGCGTAGACTCATCGGGTCGCGCTGGCGGGGGCGGCGGATGGCGCTCTCTTTGAGCAGACGCGCCAAGCGAGTGCGCCGTCCCTGCGCTTGACGGGTGTTTTGTCCGGCGATGTTGCGGCGGATGTAGTCCTGCTCTTTGGCGATAAATTCCTGCTGCGCTTCGTATTCTTTGAGCAACCGTTCGTGACGTTCGTGGCGCTGCTGCGTATAGTGGCTGTAATTGCCGCGATAGACTTCGAGCGAACCGAAATCGAGTTCCCAGACGGTTGTGGCGATGGCATCCATGAAGTAGCGGTCATGGCTGACCACGAGCAGCGCGCCGCGGAAATCTTTCAAGAAGCCTTCGAGCCATTCGACGGCTTCGATATCGAGATGATTGGTCGGTTCGTCGAGGGCGAGCAGATCGGGCTGTTCGAGCAGCAGGCGACCCAAGAGGACGCGGGTTTGCTGCCCGCCGCTTAACTGCGACAGTTTGCGGTCACTATCATCGAGCGAAAAGCCCAAACCATGCAGGACGGTCTTGATACGCTGTTCATAGGTATAGCCGCCGCGATCCGCGAATTCTTCCTGCATTTCGCCGTATTGGTTTAACAAGGCGGTGTGTTGGGCTTGGTCGCGTTCTTCCGCGATGCGGTGTTCGAGGGCATTCAATTCGCGCTCTAACGCCAGCAGATCGGTAAAGGCGCGCATCATTTCTTCGCGGATGGTATGCGCGCCGAGCAGTTCGGGTCGCTGCGGCAGATAGCCAACGCGGACACCGCGCGCTTTAGCGATTGTGCCTTCGCTAGGATGATCCAACCCAACAAGCAGGTTGAGCAGGGTCGTTTTGCCCGCGCCGTTGGGTCCGACGAGCGCGATACGCGCGCCATGCGGAATTTCGACGTTTACGCCGCTGAAGATTTCGTCGGGCCCAAATTCTTTTGCTAGGTTGCGCGCGGTTAGCAGGGACATGCAAGCTCACTCATGATTGTGGATACAGGGGGATTATAATACACGGTTGGATGGGAATAAATTGGTGGGTTGAACCTCACCCCCCAACCCCCTGCCCGAATTCAGGGAGGGGGAGTCAGACTCGCCATTCACAGAGGAGATCGGAAGTTGAAGGGTTCAAGGGCAGTGGGCGCGGAACGAAAGGGGCGCAATCTATTGCGCCCCTATAGTGAGTTCTATGTGGGGATTTGATGGCGGGGATCAAGGCGTATCTGAAGGGTTCGGCGTTTATCCAGCAGTTGGGAATTCGGCTGCGGTGGATGGATGATGACAGCGTGACGGGAGAATTTACGCTGCCGGCATTCACCGAAGGTCCACCGGGGCATATTCACGGGGGCGTACTCGCATCTGTGCTTGATGAGGCGATGGGTGCGGCGGCGCATATGAGCGGGCATCGTGTGGTGGCGGTTCATCTAGAGTTTGACTACAAGCTGGCGGTTGCGATTGGCGCGCCAGTTAAGTTGAGCGCGCACGTGTCGTCGAAGCACGGGCGGAAAATTTACACGCGGGCGGAACTGCGCTTCGCGGATGAGACAATCGCTGTGACGGGGAATGGACTATTCGTGGAAGCGCCGCAGTTCTTCACAAACGAAGCGTTTCATGTAGAGGATCATCCATAAAATTTGTAAGCAACAATCCTGCACGCGAATGAAATCTGTGAAAAATTAATCCGAAAGTCCTAGATAGTACTCTCGTTTATGGAAAATTCATGGAGTCTCCATTAGAGTGAAAATAAACGCCTCATTGAACAAAGGCAAATCGCACTCATTTGGTTCTTGGTAGGATTCACTCGCATGTGGAAACTCTGTCGTTTTGTCACGGTACAGATTGTTGTATTCGCTCTATTCGCAAGCACCGTGATTTCACCCATTCGCATCGCCGCCGCCGACCCTGACAGCCAAGTCTCATTGGATGAACGGCAGGTCTTCGCATTGTATTTTGGCTGGTGGACGGAAGAAACGTGGACGACTGATGAACGGCTGACTGATGTTCCCGCGCGTCCGTATGATGTACGTGACCCGGCGGATATGCTTCAGCAGATTCGCGCGGCGGAATCGGCGGGGATTGATGCTTTCTTGGTTGACTGGTTGGGTCCGGACAACATCACCGATGAAGCGTTTATGGCGCTGTTGAATGCCGCGGAAACACGCGATTTCAAAATCGCGGCGGTGGTGGATTTGAACGAGCGCGATTATCTGTCGTCGATGGAGTCGATACAAGACGCGATGGAAGTGCTGTTTCAAGACCGGATCAACCATCCGGCGTATCTGCGCGTCGATGACAAGCCGATCATTTTCTTCTGGGCGCAAGAACGCTTCACCATCAGCCAATGGCAGTATGTACGGAATACGTTCGATCCTAACCATGAGACGATATGGTTGATGGAAGGCACGAACATGGCGTATATCCCGACGTTTCAGGGGTCGTACTTGTTCAACGTGACGTTTTCTAATGACCCGGCGGAAATGATGGCGTACTGGCAGAATCGGGGTGCGCTAAACGGGGGGGATTTATTCCTGCCGACGGTCACACCGGGTTGGGATGAAAGCGAGTTCGCAGGGTGGCGGATGGAAGCGACGCAGAGCCGGGATCGCGCTAATGGGGATTTTCTTCAGGAAAGCTGGGAAGCGGCGACCAGTCTCAATACGGATGCCGTTCTCGTTGTCAGTTGGAATGGATATTTCGAGAATTCGCATGTTGAGCCGAGCAGTGTTTTTGGCACACAAACGACGGATTTGCTGCGGGAATTGATCGCAGAGTGGAAGTCGGGTTAGGAAAGCAACCTTACCCCGGACTACGTCCGACCCGCTCCATGGGGAGCGGGTAAACCGCAGACGTTATTCCATGAATTGGACAGGGAAAACCCTGTCCTTTTTGATTCTCCATGCCTATGACAAGTGTCTAATTTTTCTGCTGGTTTTCTCTCAGATGGGTTTGAATCCGCAAGGCGTAGGGAACTGGTTGTGCGGGAAATCGTCTATTTGGTGTAATAGATGTAAACAAGCAGGAAGCGGCGAGGAGCGTGAAGCATGGATCAACATGCGCGGGCGGCAGCGCAAACCGGAAATGCCAACGATTTCCCTTTTGAGATGGTTGATAATGAAGTTGTGGAGAAATCATCCAGACCTGATGAACCCATTAGGGACGACAGCGAAGGTATGTCGCACGAGGTGGTAGCGGTGATCAACTTGGCGGCGGGATTGATCGTCGGCATCGGCGGGGATGTGATGCTGAACCGTAGACAGATAGGCTTGTCATTCTTGCTGTTTATCGTGCTGTCGGTGGGAGCAGCGCTGGGGACGGCGCGACTCACGCGGACGGCGATCAACGCGCGCAACCTGTGGCTAATCGCGCCGATGCTGTTCTTTGCAGGGATGGTCGCGGTGCGGGCAGATAGCAATATGATATTCGTCAACGTGCTGATGGCGCTGTATCTAGGCGCGATGGGGTTGTTTTACATGTGCAATTCCACGCGCATTGATGAGGATACGATCCGCGAACATAACAGCGCGGTAGTCGCCGCTGGATTCTGGTCGATGGTCGCGCCGTTCGCGATGCTGCCCGCCGCGCTCGGATTCTTTCGCGGGGCGCTGCAAAATCGCGAAAGCGGCAAGACATGGCTGTCAATCGCGCGCGGCTTGATGATCGCTGTGCCGCTGCTGATGGTGTTCGCGGTGCTGTTCATTTCGGCGGATGCGGTGTTCGCACGGATGATCGACACCGTTTGGCAGGCGATAAATCTCGATTCGTTCAGTTCGCTCGTCAATCACGGGTTTGTGGCGGGCGCGATTGGTTGGGTGACGGCGGGCGGAATCGCGTTCGGGTTGGCGCGGCATCGTATCATCAACCCGACGACGACCCCGACGAAGGCGCAGTTCGCGCCGCAAGCCAAGCCAAAAAAGCATCCGTTCACGCTCGGCATCATCGAGGCGATGATTGTGTTGGGGATGATCGATTTGCTGTTTGGCGCGTTTGTGCTGATTCAATTCGCGTATTTTTTCGGCGGCGTGAACACCCTGCAAACGGGCGGTTTGACGTATGCCGAATATGCGCGGCGCGGCTTCTTTGAACTAATGGCGGTGAGTGGGCTGACGCTTGGATTGGTGCTGTGGCTCGATTTTGTGACCATTCGCAGCAGCGCGCGCCAAAAGACGCTGTTTCGTGCGCTTTCGACGGCGCTGGTGGCGCTAACCAGCGTGATTCTTGTGTCTGCGGCGAACCGGATGCTGCTATATGAAGAAGCGTTCGGGTTCACGCATTTGCGCGTGTATGTGCATGTGACGATCTATTGGATGGGGGCGTTGTTCGCTGCGTTTTTGCTTTCGCTGTACCGTGTGCGTGAACATATTTTTTCGCTTGGGACGCTGATCGTGATTATCGGGATCGCCGCCACACTGAACCTGATGAACGTAGATCGCTATATTGCCGAACGGAATATCGCGCGGTTTGAAAACGGGGCGGCGCTGGATTTGGCGTATCTTGACCGTTTGTCGTATGATGCTGCGCCGGAACTGCTAGCATTTTATGATCGGCTGCCTGAGGGTGGCGAAGTAATTATTGCGTCACCGGAGTCATCATATACGCTGCGTGAAGCAATAGGACAAATGTTATTACGCGATTTGCTGCGGTTGGAGAATAACCGCGATGCCAGTATTTTCGCGTTTAACACGGCATACGCCGAAGCGTTTGCGCTGCTTGATGGGGCGCGTGACCGTCTGCCGGAATATGATCCGGCTTATTTCACACCGTCTTCCTCCGGTTACTTGTCGTTTGATATTCGCGGGGATTAAGGGGAATGAAACCTCACCCCGCACAAACTTCGTTCGTGCCGTCCCTCTCCGTGTATCGAGGGGCAAAAACTTGGCGCGTGACGAGGAAAACAGCGAGGTCGGGGCGAAACGAGTTTCGCGCAGGTGTTTGGGAGATTCGGGGGTACAATCGTGCGGCGAAAGGATATTGAAGGGGTGTTCATGTTTTACCGTATGTTAAAAAGCATTTCCGTGCTGGCGCTGACGATGCTGTTGATCGCGTGTACGCTGCAACCATCATGGGCGCAAGATCAACCGTTTGGCGCGGAGGTGATCGGCGGGGATGAAGCGGGCGTGCGTGAACTGCTGGCACGGATTTTGTCACCCGTGTTTTTCGCGGGGGACGCGCGGATCCGTGTATTCGTTGGAACGATGCCTGATTCTTTTGCAGTGCAGTTTCCCTTACCTGCTGACGCGCGCTTGATCGGCAGCACATCGAGCGAAGGCGGTCAGCCGCTCGTGCAACTCTACTTTGATACGGCGCAGGCTGCCGATGCTGTTCTAGACTTCTACCGCGCCAATCTCAACCCCGATTCATGGCGGGCGGTTGAGGTGCCGGAGCAGAGCGGCTTGCTGACGCAAAACGCGCCTGTGTTCGCCAAGTTCTGCGGGAGTGGACGCGGCAATGATGCGGGGTCGATCCTCAATTTGCTGATGCGGACGAATGCGGCGGGGATCACCTATGTGAACGCGATCTATCAGGTGGAATTGAACGATGTCGAGTGCGGTGAGGCGGGGAGTTCGACGGGTAGCGCGGGAATGCCGCTGGTGAGCAACGTGATTCCGGCATTGTCGCCGCCGCAAGGGAGCATCGCGCGGGATCGCGGGACAGGCGGCGCGGGTGGATCGGCAGGCGATGTGATGCTCGATTACTCGTTCTACAGTGTGATTGAACTGCAAACTGATCTCGCGCCGGCACAAGTCGCGGCGCACTATAACGATCAATTGCAAATAGGCGGGTGGGTTTTGCTGAATGAAAGCAGCACCGATCTTGCATCCACCAGCACATGGGCATATACAGACAGCGATGGCAACCGCTGGACGGGAATTTTCACCGCCAGCGTGATCGCGGCGGGGCAGCAGCTTGTGACGATTTACGCGGTTACGGATGGGTGAGAGAAGGATTGTTTAACGCCCCCCAACCCCCTCTCCATGGGGAGAGGGGGAGAGGGCGGGTGATTCCAGAATGTTTAGACAGTTAGGCGAAGCACCGACAGCACGCGCCCCTGCACGCGGCAGTTGGCGGGATCGACATAGATGGGCTGCATGGTTGGGTGAGCGGGCTGCAAACGAATGCGATCCCCTTCATTGTAGAAGTATTTGAGCGTCACTTCGTTACTGCCTTCAAGATAGACCGCGACCATTTCGCCATCGCGGGCGGTATCTTGGCGGCGCAGCACGACAATATCGCCGTCATTGATCATCGCGTCGATCATGGAATCGCCTTTGACGCGAAGCGCCCAGACCTGTGACGGATCCGCGCCGCGCAGCATGGAGGGCAGCACTTCAACATGGTCGGTGGGGTTCGATCCCATATCTTCGGGGATGGGGACGGGCTGCCCCGCGACGATGTTGCCGAACATGGGGATATTGAGCGTTTGCGCGCCAGAAAGCCCAGTCTGCTGTGCCGACTTGCGCCCGCTTTCCTTGCCATTCTTGACCAAACGCAGCCCGCGCGAAGCGCGCGCTTCGCGGCGGAGATGCCCCGCATTGACCAACTTGTTCAAATTGTAGTTGACTACCGATGTGGACTCGATGCCCGTCGCCTTGCCGATGTCGCGGATGGTCGGCGGGAATCCGTGCGAATCGATGTAATTTTCGATAAATCGCAGGATGTTACGCTGGCGCTCGGAGAGCTTGGTTCTATCTTTCATCGCACTTTCCTCACTATCTGCTTGGACGTTCAAAGTTCAAAGCGAATGACTCACACAAAAAAAGAACTGAACTTATTTGCGATTGTAAATGAACACAAGTTCTACGTCAAATGTTCTATGCAAAAAATGCGGAAATTGGCAGGTGGTGTGACGTGATAAGCGGCATGTATGGGCAGCTACGTACAACAGCGTGGAGTGTATAAAAATCATCGTTTCGGACGACGCATGTGTCGTCCCTACGAGAAGAAACGTCATTTTATAGGGACGTGAGGGAAAGGCAATGCGAAGCATCGACGGTTTCTCCCGGCGCGTCCGCCGCAAACAAACGGACTGCACGCTGTTTTACCGATTTACCCATGTATGCCGCCTATACAGGAATGGACTATAATTCCAACGTTCACAGGGAATTATCATGGGGCGCTGCGCGGCATGACCGACGAATTGATCGGCAAACGGTTTGGCGGGTACGACATTTTCGATTTGGTGGGCAAAGGCGGGATGGCGACTGTTTACAAGGCGCACCAAGTCTCGATGATGAACCGGGTTGTCGCGCTGAAAGTACTGCCGCGCCAATTTCTCAATGAAGAATCGTATTTGATGCGCTTCAACCGCGAGGTAAAAATCGTCGCGCAGTTGGAGCATCGCAATATTGTGCCGGTGTATGACTATGGCGAACAAGACAATCAGCCGTTCATCGTGATGCGGTATATGTCCGGCGGATCGGTGGATGATTTGCTGAACAGCGGCGCAGTTCCGCTGGAGCAAATTCTCGCCATTCTCGAACAGATCGCGCCCGCGCTCGATTACGCGCACAGCAAAAATGTGCTTCACCGCGATATGAAGCCAAGCAACGTGCTGATGGATGATAACGGCGGGGCGTACCTGACGGATTTCGGGATCGCGCGCATTATGGGCGACCCGACAATTTCGACGGCGACACAAGGGGTTATTGGCACGCCAAGTTACATGAGTCCCGAACAGGCGCAGGGGCAAACACTCGATAACCGGAGCGACCTGTATTCGCTTGGCGTGATGCTGTTCGAGATGGCAACAGGGCGGCGACCTTTTGAGAGCGATACGCCGTATGGTGTAGCGGTGATGCACGTAACAGCGCCGCCGCCATCGCCGCGCACGCTCAATCCCGCGCTTCCGCCAGCCATTGAAGGGGTGATTTTGACGGCGATTCGCAAGCGCCCGCAAGATCGCTATCCTGACGCGATGGCGCTGGCAGAAGCATTTCGGCGGGCGCTTCACGACAACTATTCGGCGGGTAAACGGGATACACAACCCGCGCCGCAAACGGCACATCCCGTTGAAGGGTTCGCGGGGGATATTCCCCTTGATGATGAACCAACCACGCCGACTCCGCCGCAGTTTCAACAAGCGCCGCTTGCACCCGTGTCGTCATTGCCAGCACAACCACCCGCTCAGTATGCGGCGGGACAAGGGCAGGTGCTTCAACCTGTGCCGCTTGTCCCACCTATGCGAATGTCGTTTCCACCATCGACGACACTGCCGCCCGCCGCAGGGGTTTTGCGTCATACACGCAAGCGAGGCAGCGGCGTGATGATGAGCGCGGTTGTGGGAATTCTGATTGGGTGCGGGCTGCTGGCGGGGGTGATCGCGGTGGGGCTGTTCGTGATTGTGCAAACGACACGCGAGGAAGCGGCGATCCGCGCGCAAACGGAAACCGCTGAATCGGAAGCGGCATTGGCAACCGCACTTGCGACCAGCGGCACGCCCATCGAAGGCAGCGCGTTCAGCGGGGAAGAAACACCCGCCTCAACACCATCGGATATTACGCCAACGTTCGCATCGGTGGGGGATCGTCCGGTGGTCACGGCGTTAAGTGGTGTGGTGGTGTTCTTCGCGGAACGCGCCACGACTTCGGAGAGCGCGAATACGGCACTGCCCGCGGTAGGCGATTACAACGTGTACATGATCGATTTGGCGACACGGCAAGAAACGCGGCTCACGGCGACGGCATACGCGGAAGTGTTTCCAGCGGCTTCGCCTGATGGCGAGTCGATTGCATTTGTGGCAGACCGTGATAACGATTGGGACATTTACGTGGTCAACGCGCGCACGCTGGCGGTCCGCAAACTGACGCAGAACAACCGTGATGATCGCAGTCCAACGTGGAGTCCTGATGGGAGCGAAATCGTGTTCGCATCGACAGAGGATGATGGCAGCACCGATCTGTATCGCATGGATGTGACGGGGAGCAATCTGCGGCGCATCTATGACAGCGATGGGCGCGCGGGCGATCCCGCGTATACGGCAGATGGGCGGTATTTGCTGTTCACAGAAGGCGATCCGTTTGATGCGGCGACGTGGGAGATCATGCGGTTGGAGATTGCCAGCGGGGAAATCGTGGCGCTGACCAATAATGACTACAAAGATTGGTCGCCTTCGGCGGGGATGAACGGGGAGATTGTGTATTTGAGCGCACAGGTCGAAGCACGCGGAGCGCTGGGGTATTCGGCTATTTTGACAAAGAGCATAGATGGGGGAAATCCGCAGTTGGTATTTGATGGAGAAGGGTATGAAACTGCGCCGCGCTATACACCGGATGGCGATCTGCTGTTTGCGACGGATGTCAGCGGACGCGATGAATTGTATCTGCTGGCGAACGGTCAAACATCGCCGGAGCGGCTGACGGATTTTGGCGGTTTGCATCCATCATGGTTTGGGAGATAGCGGCGAATAGGTCAAAGGTGTGAAATTTCCGGGTCAAAGGGCATCAAAATCCCGTCTGGTTTGCTGCGCTCACCCCCTCCCCTGAATTTAGGCGAGGAAAAAGTTTATATCCGTGTTTCTCGATCCTCAACTTGGGGTGGGGACTGGCGCTCGATGAGCAGCCGCTTCGTGATCGGGTTTTTCTCGACGGCACCAATACCTACAGCCGCCGTATGAGTTTCACAGGCGCAATTGAGCGGCACTTGAATAGTATGATCAAGCGCAATTCACACATGAGTTTAAGGCAATTGTAGGTATGACACCGCTGCGATACATCAAGCGATCATTAACGGATTGATTACGGAATGCGGTGGGGTATCCGTGTGCCGCTTTATTCAACACTGAGCACAAAGTGTGCCTTCCCCTCTCCATATCAAGTTAATCCCTATGGAGAGGGGAACGGTTTACCCTAGCGATTGGCGAAGCGATAGCCTACGCCGCGCGACGTAAGGATATAATCCGGACGGTCAGGATCAACTTCGACTTTTTGGCGTAGATAGTGGATATACAGCTTAAGGCTGTCGATGGCATCGCCGTATTCTTCGCCCCATGCTTCGGTGACGAGTTCTTCACGCGGGACGACACGCCCCGCATTACGTACCAGTACACCCAAGAGGTTAAATTCCTTCGGCGTAAGGTGCTTGAGTTCATTTCGCACGCGCACTTCACGATTCATGAAGTTGATGCGGAATTCCCCGTTATTAAACGAGAGTTCTTCGCTCATGGTCGCTTTTGGCGCGCGGCGCAAATGCGCCTTGATGCGGGCAACAAGTTCATCGTTGTCGTAAGGTTTCATCACGTAGTCGTCCGCGCCGATTTCCAGCCCTTTGACCACGTCTTTGGTGTCACTGCGCGCCGTCAAAAAGATGATAGGCATATCGGACATTTCACGCAGACGCTTACACACATCCCACCCATCCATGTCGGGCATCATAATATCGAGCAGGACAAGATCAGGTTGGAAGCGATAGGCTTTCCGCAAGCCGTCTTCCGCGCTTAACGCGCGAAACACTTCAAAGCCGCGCCGTTCCAGCAGCATTTGAATCAGGTCTAACGTCGTTTGCTCGTCGTCAATGACGAGAATTTTCTCGCTCATGCTCTCGACCTTGAAATGTCCCCAATGACGTAGTTCTAACCAATGTTGCAGTTTCTAAACCTTACTGTAGCACAAGGTTAGAATCGGTGCAAGTGGGTAAGAAATCAATAATCTATAAATTGCGGACCCAAAAACCTGCGTTTCCCCACCGCAACTTTTCGCCGCTGCTCCGTGTCGGAATTGTGAGCCGGATCAAATTCAGGTAAGATAACCGAGCATCTATGAAGGGATACTACACGCATGGCACACGCACTGATCACAGGTGGGGCGGGTTTCATCGGCAGCCACTTGACGGAATATCTGCTCGCCGCCGGTCATTCGGTGACAATCATCGACAATTTAACGACTGGACGCATTGAAAACCTGTCCTTGATTGAGCAGCACCCCCGCCTGCGTATCGCCATTGAAGACATTCGCAACATCCATGTGATGGATCGCTTGGTAAGCGAGTGTGATGTGATCTATCATCTAGCAGCGGCAGTGGGCGTGCAGCGCATCATCAGCGAACCGATTGAAACTATCGAAACTAACATCGGCGGGAGCGAAGTCGTGCTAAAAACGGCGCGCCGCTATCGCAAAAAGGTGATGATCGCATCGACGAGCGAAGTATATGGCAAAGGCGTTCGCATTCCGTTTAGCGAAGAAGACGACAGCGTGATGGGTCCCACCATTCGCAGCCGTTGGAGCTACGCCGCATCAAAAGCGATTGACGAATTTTTGGCGCTGGCGTATCACAAACAAGTAGGACTGCCTGTTGTCGTGTTCCGCTTATTTAACACGGTGGGTCCGCGCCAAAGCGGACAATATGGCATGGTACTCCCCCGCTTTGTGCGCTGGGCGCTGCGCGGCGAGCCGATCCATGTCTACGGCGATGGTCAGCAGCAGCGGTGCTTTTGCAACGTGAGCAACGTTGTCGATGCGATTGCTAAACTTGCCGAAAACAAGGACGCGCATGGCGAAGTTGTCAATATTGGCAGCAGCGAAGAAATCAGCATTTTGGAACTGGCAGAGCGCGTCCGTGACCGCGCCGACAGCACGTCGGAAATCAAGCTCATCCCATATGATGAAGCGTATGAAGCGGGCTTTGAAGATTTCCGCCGCCGCATTCCCAACCTAGAAAAGATCAAGCGGCTGGTTGGCTGGGAGCCGACTACATCGCTGGACGACACGATTGACCAAATTATCGAATATGAACGAAGGGAGCTTGTACGTGGCTGAAATTTCCCGTAAAGAACTGATCCTTGCGCTCATCAGCGCGGGCACCAATCCGCGTTTAGCGGGTGTGGACTTCAATGCGCTCGACATGAACCGTCTCGATTTGACGGGGGCGAATCTGCGTGGAGCGCGAGCACAAACGGCGAACCTGCGCGAAGCCATTCTGCGGCTTGCCAACTGCTCGTTTGTGGACTTCTTCTCTGCGGTGATGGTGGGCTGTGACCTTGACGCGGCGAACTGCACGGGCGTGAACTTCACCAACGCCAACCTGACGAGCGCCCGCTTGAGCAACGCCAACTTGACCAACGCGAACTTTAACAACGCCAATTTGACGGGCGCGAATCTCAAAGGCGCGAATGTGACGGGTGTGAAGTTCAACGAGCAAACGACGTGGCCCGATGGCAAGAAGGGCAGCCAGAGTAATCCCGCCGCTTATATTTAAGTGCTGCATCCGGCAAGTTTCTTGAGACCCCCCAACCCCCTCCCCGAATTCAGGGAGGGGGAGTCAGACGCGCTGTTCACTGATAGAATCGCAAGTTGAGGGGATCAGTTCTCAGGAAAATCCTTCACTTGGTGACTATGGGGCAGTTTGTGAACCGCCCCAATTAGCGTGCGTTACGGATTGCTTGTCGCTTCGGCAGCTGCCTCTGTCGTTGAATCAGGTACGACAGCTTGCGCCTCACCTTCAGCGGGAGTGCAGGTCAATTCATCGAACGGATTATCGCCCGTGCCTTCAAACGTGATTGATGTCATAGATGGCACGCGACCATTGGCGTTTGTGCCAAACGTCACCACAATATCGACATCGCCTGTCACTGCGCCTGACCATGTGAGGGGATATTCCGCCGCTTCGTTCGTGAGATCGCATCCATTCGGCAGCGAGCTATACCATCCTCCACACCCGACAACCTCATCGTTGACGTGAATTTTCTTCCCACTAAACGGATCGCGGCGGTTGTCACCCGGATCAACCGTTTGATTGATCACCGTCGAAATGGCTGTGAGCGTAGCATTTTCGAACTCGAACGAACGGCTGACATCGGTCATGGTATTTTGGCCGCGTGTGAACGGGATGGTGATGCCGGCTGCCGCGATAATCCCCCGCCCAATATCCCAGCCCTGCTCACCCATGCGAAAATCAAACGTATGCGACCACGACGGCGGGCAAATATTGGCGGATTCGGTGGCTTCGAGCACGGCTTCGAGCGTTGATTCAGCGGTTGATTCGGCGGTGGCTTCGGGCACAATAGATTGCGCCCCTACGTCAGGTGTTGATTCGGGGGTGCGTTCCGGTTGGGGTGTGTCCGTAGGAGTATCGGTTGGCGTGTCCGTTGAGGTTTCAGTCGGTGTGTCCGTCGGGGTATCCGTCGGCGGTTCGGTAACTTCCGCTGTAGGTTCTGGCGTTTCCGTAGGCACAACCGCGACAGTCGTGGATTCGGCAGATGGTGTACAGCCCTGCACCGCAAAGCCGACACCAGTCATGATCAACATTGTGATGAGCAATCGACTTATTAGTCGATTTGGAGTTTGGTTCATCTTTTCCCCCTGCGCCTATATAAACTGCCTTCGATTATATGCGCCAAAGGAAAAAGATCACCCCGCCGCACCCGTGACAATAGTCCGCAAGATGATCGCCACCAGCAAACCAAACCCCCATAGATAACTGCCCATCGCGGGGCGCTTTTTGGCGGTCACTTCAACGTAAATGAAGAACGGCAGCGAAAGCAGCACGCCCGCGCCATAGATTAAATGCACTTGATCGTAGGGGCGAAACCCCATCGCATACATAATTAAGCCGCTGAGCGCGCCAATCGCCATCAACGCCACAACGGCGTACACGGCAAGCCGAAAGCGCCGCGATACATCGCCGTGACGGATGATACCGATATAGAAACCCACGCCGAACATGATTAACCCAATGACAATGCCCGCGCGGCTGATGAAAAAGTGTATTTCGTGCAGAATGGGGTACAGCGTTTCCACAATCTAGCCCCCATCGGCGGTGCGTGGAACATTCACCGCGCGGGCTGGCGAAGCGGATTCTTCATCCGCGCGGGTCGCCAGCAAAAAGCCCCAGAAGATGAAGATCGCACCAAACAGGATGCCGAAATATTTGTATTCGGGGATGCCCAACTCGTCGATTGCCCCGCCAAGCGCGGGCAGTAAGCCCCCCGCCGCGATCAGCAAATTGCCGACCATGCGGTTACGCAAAATGTTTTTCTTGCGGAATAGGTGTGCGGAATACAACGCGCCGCCCACCAAGCCAATTGTGCCAAGCCCATTCATGATTGGAGAGAAGAAACGCACCGTCCCGCGCGATTCACGCGGCATAATATCGCGGTAGATCGTGACCATATCCGCGCCGGGATACCACACGCTTTCGTCCATCGGTGTGAGAAAAATCGTCCACGGAAGCGTCATCGCGCAAATCAAGACCAACGCCATGTTCAAATTGCGCGCGACATTCCCGCGACGGATGAGCAGGTACGCCGTCCCTAAGCCCAGCCAAGGCGCGACTGCCAGCGCCCCCGACCAATACCACAGCCCGAAGAAAAGTTCACTCCACACAAACGCCAGCACCACTTGACTAAACGCGCCCGTGAAGTAAAGCGCCAAGCCAATCCCCCAACAAAGCAGATGCGGGCGCTTTTTGCCTTCGCTGCGCGCACCCCACCAGCGGCGCAGCACAATCACAGTGAAAATAGCAGTCACAACAGCGGTGATGACAGACGCGATAAAAGGGAGCGTAATCGCTTCGGAGAGGTTCATGGTGATTATCCAGCGGTTCGTTTCAAACGATTTCTGTGAATTTTAGCACGAAGTCGCACGGGGTAAAGATTCTCTACAAAAATCTCAGTAAATCTACAGAATTCACAAGGACGTTTGACCGCGCACATTCCCCCAAGAATTGTGGGCTTCCCCCTAAATTCAGATGGGCATACAATGAGTTAAGTATATTTTTAGTGAGAACGCGATTTGTATGTTCAAGAAGCACAACCGCCGCACGGATGACCGCCGTCGCATCGCGGATCGCCTTGCGGACATTCGCCGTACTCAAGATGCCTGCTTCGATGACATGCTCAACCAGCCTGTCCCCTGCCCACCGATGCACGAACCGGGAGCGTATCCGGCTGATCCGCCGCCGCAGCCTCCCCCGGACATGCCCCACGCATGGACACGCATCCCACGCCGTAAAGGGAACGCCAAAGCGAAGAAGCCTTAAACCACGGAGGGGCTTGCCCCCTCCCTATACAAAATCTACGAAATCATGTTCGCGGGCAGGTGATCCACGCGGTTCATGCAGCGAACCAACACCCCCCATTCGTTAAAATCCAGCCGCGTGAGGGCGGTGTTGTAGTGCAAAAAGAACATCGAGCGCGTGGGCAGCATATTAAACAACGCCTTGAGCAGCGCGTCGATGAACGTCCCGTGCGTGATGATTGCCAAGCGTTTATCGCGGTATTCGGCGTTGTCGGAACGGCGGCGCAGTTCAAGCGCCACGCGAATCGCCCTCCCGTAGAACAAGCCGCGTTCTTCGTGTCCGTTTTCCGCGCGCCACCACCCGGAATCGGTTATGCCATCGGGGAGAAGATAATCTGGGAATTCTTCAAGAATTTCGCTCCGCGTCCGCCCCGGATAACCAACGATCCCGTCTGGCTTCTCCAAGTAAATGCCGCCGTGTTCGTGAATATCGATCCACACTTCAGGCTTAACATCCATCGCTTTTGCCAGCGGCGCGGCGGTTTGCAGCGCGCGATACATCGGGCTGCAATAAATGTGATCAAACCGGAAATTCGGCATGGGATCGTTGCGTGTGTAGCCGGTTTCTGGGTCTGTCCATGGGATGCGAACATCCCCGCCCGCGAACCACTCCGCCAACCTGTCCGACTGCGCTTTGCCGAGCGCAGTCAGTGAAGGATCATAATCGCGCATTGCCTCACGTTCCGCGCGTGTGCCCGAATCGCTGGGGATGGCATTATTCGTGCTTTGTCCGTGCCGTATGATATAGACTTCCATGGGTCCCGTTCACTGTCCATTTGATTGTGTGTGATGGTTGGTTCGGAAGTCAATCTTATCACACCAATGGAGAGGGTTACGCCATCGACGGCGCGGGAAGCGCGCCCTGACGGCGCATCAGTGTAATGGCAGGGAACAGCGTCAGCGCCAGTGTGATTCCACCGATGATGAACGGAAGCGCGGGATCAGACGCGAACAAGCGCCCACCCATCGCTGTGCCGATGATGATCCCCATGCTGGCGGCGGATTGATACCAGCCCAACGCCCCGCCGTTGACTTCTTCCGGTACGGTGGTTGTAGCGATAGATTGCAGCGATGGCATCATGATCCCACTGGCGATGGCGACCAGCGGCAGTGCGAACCCGCCCACATAAAACGGCGACACAATCAGGGCGATAGAGAACAGGCTCATTGACCGCAGCACCGCGCCGATCACGACCAGTCGATGCTCGCCAAAGCGTTTCACCAGCGGCTTGACCAGCACGAACTGCGTGAAGATTTGCCCGAATCCAAATCCGGTCAGCATTAAGCCGTTGCCGAGATGGATCATGTCTAAGGGTTGACCCGCGAAAATCACATGCTCGCCATACATCGCAATTGTGGACGTAAGGAGCGCGATGCTAAACTGCCCGCCGAAGCCAATCAACATGCAGATGAGCAGCGACGAATTCGCCAGCACTTCGCTCAAGCCCAATTTGACCTGCTTGTTCTCGCGGCGCTGCTGGCGCTTTTCTGGCGTAAGCGATTCATCGAGCATCAGCCATGTGATCAGCACCGTGACGAGCGAAACAGTCGCTGCGACCAAAAATGCCGCGCGATCTCCAAAAGCCGCGCTGACAAATCCGCCAATCGCGGGGCCCAAAATATAACCCAACCCGAACGCCGAAAAGACCACGCCAAGCGCCTGTGTCCGCTGTTTGCGCGGCGCGATATCGGTCAAATAGGCTTGTGCGACAATGACGTTCCCACCCGTGATGCCATCGAGAATGCGCCCCAAGAACAGCACTGTCAGCGACTCCGCGCCGCCAAGGATCAAGAAGCTGATGAACGTGCCAATTTGGCTGACGATCAAGACCGGAAGCCGCCCGCGCCGATCCGAGATACGCCCTAACACGGGCGCGGCGAGAAACTGGGCGGCGAAGAACGATGCAAGCAGAAGCGAAATGGTTTCAGGGGACGCGCCGAAGCGGTTGCCCGCGTATAGAGGCAGCACGGGCTGTACAATGCTCGCACCCATGAAGTTGACGAACACGATCAAGAAGATCGTGATGACCTTTTTACGATCCACCGGCTGGCTATCCTGTTAAGACCACACGAAATTGACTAACCTGATCTTAAACGGCTTTGTCTTCCGCCCATATAGACCATTGCATCCCACCTTGCCTGAACGTCCCGTATAATGCTGTGACTCTTGAGGTGATAAGGACACAATTTTTTCATGCTGCGATACAAACGGCAGTTGACAATTCTCATCGGATTCACAGCGTTCGTCAGCTTGGGGCTGCCAGATGGCTTGCTCGGCGTGGCGTACCCCTCCATCCGGCAAACCTTCGGCATCCCGCTCGAATCGCTCGGCACGATGCTGTTCATGTTTACGCTTGGCTACTTGGTGTCGAGCTTCAACGCCGGGCGCTTGATCGCGGGGCTTGGGATCGGCAAACTGCTCGTCATAAGCTGTCTTGCTACTGGCATTGGTTTAATCGGCTACGCGCTTGCGCCGTCATGGGGAATCTTTGTGAGTTTCGCCGTGTTGGGCGGGTTGGGCGCGGGCGCAATCGACGCGGGGATGAACACTTACGGCGCGACTCGCTTTAGCCCGCGCGCGATGCAGTGGCTTCACGGCTTTTATGGCATTGGCGCGACCACCGGTCCGCTGATCATGACCGCCGTACTGGCATCCAGCGGAATTTGGCAGCAAGGGTACTGGATTGTCGCTGTCGTTCAACTTTTACTCGCCGTGGTGTTTGTATTCACGCGCAATATGTGGACGCTCACGCCGCACACCAATTCCGCTGGCGAAGCGATTGGTGAAGGCGCGGATAAACCCGCGCATGTTCGCTCCATCGACACGCTGCGCCAGCCGATTGTGTGGGTGAGCATTTTGAGTTTCTTCGTGTATGTGTGGCTAGAAATCAGCGGCGGTCAGTGGTTCTATACCCTGCTCACCACCTCACGCGGGCTGGATACCATCACCGCAGGAACATGGGTCAGTTTGTTCTGGGGGGCGTTCAGCGGTGGACGCTTCGTGATCGGCGCGCTTGCCAACCGCATCGCACCGCGCAAATTGATGCGAATCTGCATTGTCGGCGTGATGCTCGGCATCACCCTCATTGGACTCAATTCGCCCACGCTTCCGTCGTGGATCGCGCTTATCGGCATGATTCTGCTCGGTATTTCACTCGCCCCCATGTACGCTTCGATGACCATCATGACCCCAAAACGGTTGGGGATTCACACGGCGAATGCCATCGGCTTCCACGCGACGGCGACCATGTTCGGCGTGTTCATTTCGCCAACCGTGATCGGTTCACTGGCACAGTCCACCAGCATCGAAGTGCTGATTCCGGTCATGCTGTTCACGGGCGTAATCTTTATCACGCTGTTTGAAGTGCTGATGGCATATGATCGTGCGCGTGCGCGCGAAAAACAAACTAGACTCTCATCCGGCGCGGCGGCAAGCGTGTAAATAAAAACGGCTCGATATTTCACTATCGAGCCGCCGATATCCATGCGCCAGCCAAAATCATGCCAGCGCAACCTCATCCCGAATGGTGACGACATAACCTTCCCGCTGCACTTTCACACCGGGAAGCGTAGCGGAAAGCGATTGTACGGACGACATCAACGCACCGGTGCTGTTAAAGGCTTCAACCGATGCTTGATCTTGCCATGTAATAATCAGGCGTGCGCTGTCCGGGTCATCAATCTGCTCCAAAAACATCGCAGACACAAAGCCGGGGCGCATCCGAACAGCGGGAAGATAGGAATCGGTGATCACTTTGCGGACTTGCGCCATTGATCCCATCGGTACACGAATGTGCGTGATTTGTGCGTACATGAATGTCACCTCATCTGGTATGACTTTCATTTAGTGTAGACTTATATCCGATGCCAGCTTCCATGACGCTTATCATCAGAATACGCGATTTTTGTGAGATTGGATCGGAGAATTTTGAATGTCGAAATCTGTTTCGCAATTTTTTATCGTGCTGCTGATTGTCCTGTTGACAACAGTATCAGCGGCGGTATTCGCGCAAACCAATGCCACGCCCACCCCCCCCGCAGATTATCGACATGGGCGGCATGATCATGGGCAGCAGCGGCGCATATGGTTCGGAAGAAACACCCGAAGCCGAGTCATTCAATCTTGCCGACCTTGAACAATCGCGCGCCGAAGATGGCGCATTCGTCTTAGGCGATCCCGACGCGCCGATCACGATTGTCGAATTTGCCGATTGGGCGTGTCCTCACTGCCAATCCTACAAAACCACCATCGAACAGCTCATCGAAACCTATGTCGCGGAAGGCTTAGCGCGTTTTGAATTTCGTATGTTCCCAACAATGGGTGGACAGCTCACCTATTACGCCGGACGACTTGCTGAATGTGTTGCTGACGCGCACGCCAACGATGAAACAGCGGCGACCTTCTGGGATGTCTACAGTTTTTTCTATGAACTGGCGGAAGCGGGGCGCTTCAATGAAAGTTTGGCGCGTTACGTAGCGCGTGAATTTGAGTTGAACGAAACGACGCTTTCCGAATGTGCGCTTGCTGAAGGCGAAATGCAAATCGATGTGGACATGCAAGCAGGATCCGATGTTGGAATCAGCGGCACGCCCGCCGTGTTGGTGCGCTATGGAACACTCGAAGAAGGCGGCGAAATGGAATACATCGAATTGAATGACACGATTTATAACCGCGGCGGCGTGGATTTCGACATCCTAGCGGCGGTTATCGAAATCGCCTTGCAAGGGGAAAAATGATCGGGGTGTACGGGCGGTTCACCAACCGCCCGCGATACAACACAGCCTAGTAAGGTCTAACTCACTGTGCGATCTTGCGCGTTCCCATTCGCGCTCACCGTCCCGCTGGATGTCCCTGAACCGTTCCCGTTCACGACGGTGGACGCGCTGACGCTCCCATTTCCACTCGATAGGCTGGTCACCGGGCGCGGCAGCAGTTTGAACCCCGCGTAAACGCTTGTCATGCCCGCGTAGCGAATATTTGCCGAACTGTAAGGGTATTTTTCCGCGCTTTCGACGATTCCCGCCGCCACAGGCGAGAGCAGCAGCATATTCAAACGTGCGTCTAGTGCGGTTTGCGATTCCAACGTGCGATGTGAATAGCGCGTGTCCCAAATCAAACCCGCTTGCGGCATTAAAATCGACAATATCGGGATGCTTTCCGCTTGGATATGCGCGACCAAGCCGTTCACGCCCTGCTTGATTGGGGTGGCGACCATCTCTAACGCTTCTGGCAGAATGATGAACCCGTGCAAGCGCATCCATCCGCCGTTCTGCGCGTCCATCACGCAGTTGATCAAGGCTTCGGCGCTCGATTGATGTTTGAAATACGGTGCTTCTTTATCCGTACTCATACGGATGTATACAGGCTGCTCTAACATGAAAAGTCCTTATAATCCTCGCTGTTTCGATGAGTCGACGGCGTAAAAATGACGGTACGTTCAATGAGGATGTGTTGTTCACAGAATACGTCTATTGTACTCCTGAAATGCGCTTCTAGTGCATCATCATTTTAGCGAAATCATCCCACTCAATTCCTTGCGCGAAAGCCTATCCTGAACAAGAATTATGCGTGTGATGCAAGAGACCGCTGTATTTAAGGATGCGCTTGTGATGTTTGACCCCTCTGAACACCCACACCGACGACGCAATCCCCTGACGGGCGAATGGGTTTTGGTATCGCCGCATCGCACCAAGCGACCTTGGCAGGGGCAGGTCGAACGTCTGCCGGATGAACAGCGTCCCACCTATGACCCCACCTGTTATCTGTGCCCCGGCAACGAACGCGCAGGCGGCGTGCGGAATCCCGCCTATACCGAAACCTTCGTGTTTACCAACGATTTCGCCGCGCTCATGCCCGATGTCCCACGCGATGCACACGATCATCCGCTCATGGCGACACAAAGCGCAGCGGGGACTTCGCGCGTGATCTGCTTTTCGCCCCGTCACGATCTCACGCTGCCGCAAATGCCCGTACACGACATTCGCCGCGTGGTTGATGTGTGGGCGGCACAGGTGACAGAACTGGGTGAAAAATACCGTTGGGTGCAGGTCTTTGAAAACAAAGGCGCTGCGATGGGCGCGAGTAATCCGCACCCGCACGGGCAAATTTGGGCGTGCGACTTTCTCCCTAACCAAGCCGCTGCCGAAGACCGCCACCAGCGCGAATATGTCGAACGTTACGGCGCGGCGCTCTTGGATGAATACGCCCATCTCGAAATGGAACGCGGCGAACGAATCGTCGTGCAAAACGACTCGTGGATCGCCGTCGTCCCGTATTGGGCAGTGTGGCCCTTTGAAACCTTGCTCATGTGCAAGCAGCCCGTTCAGCGCATCCCCGATTTGCAGCCCATTCAGCGTGATCATCTCGCGGATATACTCAAGCGGCTGACAACCCGTTACGATAATCTCTTTGAAACATCATTCCCCTATTCCATGGGGTGGCACGGCGCGCCCACCGGGGATCGCAGCAGCGAAAATCACGCCGGATGGCGGCTGCACGCTCATTTTTATCCGCCGCTGCTTCGTTCCGCGACGGTGCGTAAATTTATGGTTGGCTTTGAAATGCTGGCGGAAGCGCAGCGCGATCTCACGCCGGAACAAGCCGCCGCCCGTCTGCGCGATCAATCCGAAGTGCATTACCGAAGCCGGAACTAAAGGACACACAATGCCCGTTCTCGACATCCTCCGCGCCGCTTTCACCAACAAATTCGGCGGCGAACCGACTATGATCATCCGCGCTCCCGGGCGCGTCAACTTGATCGGGGAACATACCGATTACAACGATGGATTCGTCATGCCCATGGCGATTGACCGTGCCGTGTGGATCGCGCTGCGTCCGCGCCCTGATGAATTTATGGTTGTCTATTCTGTCGATTATGACAACATCGCGGAAATGTCGCTGTCGGAAATGGTGCATCGCCAACAGCCGTGGGCAGAATACATGAAGGGAGTCGCGTGGGCGATGCAGGAAGCAGGCATGGCGCTTCGTGGATGGGAAGGGGTGGTCGGCGGCGATGTGCCGCGCGGCGCGGGCTTGTCCTCGTCTGCGGCTATTGAACTCGCCACCGCGCGCGCCTTGACCGCCGTGTCCGATCTCGATTGGAATCCCGCCGACATGGCGCGCATCAGCCAGCGTGCGGAAAACGAATGGGTCGGTGTCAAATGCGGCATCATGGATCAAATGATCAGCGCGGCGGGCGTGGCGGGGAGCGCCCTGCTCATCGACTGCCGTACCCTTAAAACACAAACCGCGCCCCTCCCGTTTGGCACAGCCGTCTACGTGATGGACACGACCACGCGGCGCGGTTTGGTCGAAAGCGCCTACAACGAACGGCGTGAACAATGCGAACAAGCCGCCGCGTATTTCAAGGTCAAGGCGCTGCGTGACATCACCATCGAAGAACTGGAAGCCGCCAAAGGCGATCTCGATCCGCTTGTATACCGCCGCGCGCGGCATGTCGTCACGGAAAATTCGCGCACCTTGCAAGCGGCGGGCGTACTCCCACTGGATGACGCGGTGATGTTTGGCAAATTGATGAACGCGAGCCATACCAGCTTGCGCGATGATTTTGAAGTGACCAACGATGCGCTTAACCAAATTGTCGAATGCGCGCAAGAACATCCGGCGTGCTTCGGCGCGCGCATGACCGGGGCGGGCTTCGGCGGCTGCGCGGTGGCGTTGATAGCGGCGGATCAAGCCGAGTCATTCGCGCAGCATGTGAGCGCGTGCTACCAGTCAAAAACCGGTCTGACTCCGGCACTTTATCTTTGTTTACCAAGCGCGGGCGCAAGTGTTGTCGATAGCACAGAATGAAAATCGCGTAAAGGCGGAGCGTCCTGTAATGCCTGAAAAGACGCGCGCATTATCATCCAACCGCGCGCGTCTTTTCTTGCTCACCTTGTTAATCGTGAGCGGTTTCTTGGTGCGTGTAGTCGGCACAGCTTCATCCGTTGCCTACATCCCAGATACGCAGATCATTCGTGAAGGTTTGCAGATGGGGCAAGAAATCGCAGGGGACCGGGGTGTGTTGGAAGTCAAATATCCGTTCACACTGCCGCTGTATTTGCTCGTCACCTATTCGATACTGCTTGCCGTGCAGCTTCTCACGGGCGCGGTCACATCGCTTGACGGCTTCATGGCGTATCTGTTCGCCAACCGCGAAGCGATTCACATGTTATCGGTGTGGTCGCTCAATGTGATCAACGTTGGCATTATCCCGCTGATATTTCTGCTCTCGCGGCGCATCAATCCGCGTCATTCCGGTTGGTTGGCAGCGGGCATGGCGACATTCAATTTGCTGCTGGTGCATTTTTCGCATCATGCGCGCCCGCATGTGCCTCTGACGACGCTTTCGACTCTTGCCGTGTTCTTGCTCATCGAAGTCGCGCATAATGGGGGCTGGAAATGGGGGCTTGCCGCCGCCGTTATCAGTGCGCTCACAGTGGGGACGCTGCAAAACGGGATCATCATCGCCGCGCCCTTCGCGCTGGCATTTTTTGTGCGCGCGTTTGACGCGAAGGGCAAATTTTCGCTCCGCGTTTTCTTTTCGGGCATGACCATCGTATGCGCCCTAATCTTCGCCGTGTTGAGCCTGCTCCTTTCACCCGCGCTTGTGAGCGAACTCGCTGGCATAGTCATGGGAACCCTGCAAGGCGGGGATACCATCATCCAACTCGGTCAAGGCAGCCACGCCTTCACACCGAGTCAATTTATGCTTGACATGGTGCCGATATTCATCCGCTACATCTTCAGCTACCAGCCGTTCTTAACGGTGATTTTTCCGTTTGCGCTCGCCTATTTGATTTGGCGGCTGCGGCGGCAGATCAAGCTGCTTGTGGTGCTGCTCCCTTTCCCGATTATCAATCTCGTGATGTGGGCACTCTATGAAGGCACATCACCGCGCGTGCTTGCCGTCACCGTGCCGCTGCTCATTCTTGCGGGCGCGTTCTTGATTGAAGATGTATCCGCCTTTGCCGCCGCGCGTCTTAAACTGCCCATCCGCGCAGTCTTGATTCCGGTATCCCTTGCGATTTTGATCCCAACAATCGCGCTGTCGCTGCGATTCGCCTACGTAAGCATTCAAGCGGATACACGCACTCAAGCCAGCCAGTGGATCGAATCCGCAGTTCCAGCGGGGAGTACCATCCTCACCAACTTTGCCGCGCTCGAACTCACGCCTACGCGCGCCAGCTTGGAACGTCAAGCCGCCGCCTATCCAGAGTCATTGGGGACACAGAATCAATGGCTGCTTTCACAACCGGATTCAGCATTTCAAGCGCCGGCATTCGACCTTATTAATAACTTGATCTACCGCCATCCCTACGACGAAAGCGCCGCGATCTTCCAATCGCCCCATTATGCGCTCCTTTACAGCCGGACCAATTTCTATTTTGAATTTTCACCCTCTGTCGCGTTTTACATGGCGAATGCCGAATTGCTCCAGTTGTTCTGCCCCGGCATTCCTTTGGATTACACCTATCTACCGGAAGACTTGACGCGCATGGGCTGGCGCGATATCTGGATGGTTGATCATCCCGGCACAATTACCTTTGTTTTCCGCTATGAACCGTCAAGCCAGCCGCTCATCACACCGGAAGCATGGATAGCGCAAGCAGATCACCAAGCAGTCGCGTGTAGGGAGTCATAGCCCCGCCCGTTTATCGCATGGTTGGCTTCAAGGTATAATCACAGTTGATCTTTGGGGCACTCGTCATCACCACACATCACGGAAGGACTCATCTTGGCTGCTCAACCTTCAAGCCGCGATATTGCCCGCACGCTGCGCGCTGCCATTCCCCACCACAAAACACAGGTGTTTCATCTACCACCGACTGCCAGCCCGATTGGATCAACCGTCGAACTCCTCGTCGAAAACCTCGACACGCAGCCCGAAGCGCATCTCACCGATACCCGCCGCAAGTTAAGCTGGATCGTCCCGCTTTCACGCCGTGATGATGGGACATGGCGCGCATCCCTTTTGCTGCCATCCGAACCGACCATCCTCGAATATGAGTTCCGCATTGTGCATGATCCGGCAATCCCGACGATCAAAGAATTTCGCCAAGTCGAAGGACGCAATACTCCCGTTTATGGCGAATGGGAAGAAAAACCGTTCAAAATCGCGGTCTACGATCCCGCCCAAATGCCCGCCGATTGGACGCGCGGCATGGTCATCTACCAGATTTTCCCGGATCGCTTTGCTGATGGCGACCCGACGACGAATCAAGCCTCAAAAGGCGTGTACGGTCTGCCGCCGCTGTTCAAGCAGTGGGGGGAAGTCCCCGAAAAGCCGCCGATGGGACGCGACTTCTTCGGCGGCGATTTGCGCGGCGTAATTGAGCATCTCGATTACATCGAAGACTTGGGAATCGACTGTGTGTACTTCACGCCCATCTTCCACGCGGCATCGAATCACCGCTATGAGGCGATCAACTATTTGAAGATTGACCCGATGCTTGGGACGGATGCCGACTTCGATGAGCTGGTCGAAGAACTCCACGCGCGCGGGATGCGAATTGTGCTGGACGGTGTGTTCAATCACTGTTCGGCAGACAGCATCTATTTTCAAGACGCAAAGCGGAGCAAAGAGTCGCCTTTTTATCGCTGGTTCACGTTTACCACGTATCCCGATGAGCCAGTCGGCTGGTGGGGCTACGGATTCATGCCAGAATTCATCGAATGCCCGGAAATGGAGTACTTCTTTTTAGGCGAAGGCGGCGTGACCGAACACTGGCTGCGGCGCGGAATCGACGGGTGGCGGCTTGATGTCGCATTTGACAACACCGACGAATTTTGGCGGCGCTTTCGCAAGCGCGTCAATGCCGTCAAGCAGGGCGCGTACTTGGTCAGCGAATTATGGACGGATTCCACCCACTACATGCTAGGCGATACGTTCAACGGCACGATGAACTATCGCGTTACATGGGCGGTGCGTGGATTTCTCGCCTATGACAAGCTCTCGCCTAGCGAGTTGGATGATCGGCTGCATACGTTCCTGCGCGATACCCCGCCGCCCGCCGTCCAATCGCAGATGAACCTACTCGATTCGCATGATAGTGACCGCATCTTGACCGCGTGCGGCGGGGATGTGCGCCGCGCTAAACAATGTTACGCCTTTATTTTCGCCTTTCCCGGCGCACCCATGATCTACTACGGCGGCGAAACCAATCTGCAAGGGGAATACGCCGAAGACGGGCGGCGCACCATGCCATGGGACAAGCTCGACACCTCCATGATCGACTGGATGCGCGGGGCGCTGCTGGTACGACGGGCGCTTCCCGCGCTGTGTACGGGCGATTTCGCCCCCGTCATCGTGGATGATGCGTGCAAGGTTTACGGCTTCCTCCGTGCACAAAACGGCGAATCGGTCTACGCGCTTTACAACGCCAGCGACTCGCCCGCCGCCATCCTCCTTTCCGGTGTCATCGGCACATGGCGCGACGTACTGCATCTTGATCCGCTCGAAATCACAGATACCAGTGATGGGCTGCATGTCACGCTGCCCGCGCGCGGCGCGGCGTGGCTGGTGGAAATGAACTAATTTTTACGCGGGCGGCTCACGAGCCGCCCCACAAAGACGATTGATAAATCGGGGTTACTCACACCACTGCTGACCATCCACGGCGGGCGCGCACACGATGTATTCGCTGCCGCGCGTGGGCGTGTACCATGTCGAGATCAGGCTCACGCCAAGATCGACAACACAGCCCATCACGCCGTTATCGGCGTAGCAATATGCCCCGCTTTCGGACATGCTGTCGGGCCTACGCTCAAACATCATCAACGGCGGCGCGATGCGAACCGCATCCATGCGCGCGATGATCGCGCTGCTGTCACTTTTATACAGCGGCGATCCCGGCGTTAGCACCAGCACTTCAACTTCGCACGGGTTATTCGAGCCTTGCGCCAGCAGTTGATTCTGGGTAACCAGTACCACCTGTAAGCGATTGCCTTCGTTCTGCACCGTCTGATCAACCAGAGGGGCGCTCTCTGAACCGTTCGCCACGCCAAATGCGTTTCGGAAAACATGTTCCATGCAGCCTTCCCCCGGTGGATTGATGAGCATCAACAGGGGTGCGCGCTGCGCTTCCAACGGGCGTGCGCCTAACGGATCTGTCGGGATGGGAAAGCCGAGATCGCCCACTGTATTGATCACGCACACAACCGATCCTTCATAAATCATGTAGCGATCACATGTGTCGGCTGGCGGTGCATTGCCTTCCGGCGGCGTGATCGTGGGCATTTGGCGGGCGCAGTAAGTTTGCCCTTCAAATTCGGCGGTTTGCGCGCACCGAATATTGTCGGCAATCGGGAACAAACATGCTACTTCGCCATCAATCACCGTCACCGACACACAGTCGAGTTCGCCTGTTGGCACACTGTCAGGAATCGCATTCCCTTCAAGCGTCCCGACGGTCAGCGATTCCAGCATCTCGGATGGGACCAGCACATCATACGCGCCGGAAACAATCGTCACGGTGAACAAGGTTTCTAAGCAGTTTTCCCCGCTCACCACG